>ERZ1066127.9-NODE-9-length-202808-cov-16.938728_pt1 | contig 202808 bp, 157 predicted proteins | sample MGYA00382774_ERZ1066127 | MGnify/ENA primary metagenome ERZ1066127 (study PRJEB33369, sample SAMEA5778357) | biofilm metagenome | biome: Industrial cooling water; feature: Water cooling tower basin; material: Biofilm | place: United Arab Emirates | collected...
CGCAATGGCACTCCAACGCTTGCGTGAAGCATCGGAAAAAGCAAAAATTGAACTTTCGAGCAAACTCGAAACAGAAATCAATTTGCCCTTTATCACTGCTACTCAAGACGGTCCGAAGCACCTTGTTCTGAAAATCACCCGCGCGAAATTTGAATCGCTCTGCGAAGACCTTTTCGACCGCACCTTGAAGCCTTGCGAAGAGGCAATCAAAGACGCGAAAATTACTCCCGCACAAATTGACGAGGTGATTTTGGTGGGCGGTTCGACACGTATTCCGAAAATTCAGGAACTCGTGAAAAAATTCTTTGGCAAAGACCCCGCAAAAAGCGTGAATCCTGACGAAGTAGTAGCTGTCGGTGCTGCGGTACAAGGCGCAGTGCTTTCCGGCGATCTGAAAGACGTACTTTTGCTCGACGTTACCCCACTTACGCTTGGCATTGAAACGCTCGGCGGCGTGATGACACCGATGATTCCGGCAAACACGACCATTCCGACCAAGAAAAGCGAAACCTTCTCCACAGCCAGCGACAATCAGCCTTCGGTGGAAATCCACATTTTGCAAGGCGAGCGCCCGATGGCTCAGGACAACCGTACCCTCGGTAAATTCCACTTGGACGGTATTCCGCCTGCTCCGCGTGGTGTTCCGCAGGTAGAAGTTACCTTCGACATTGACGCAAATGGTATGCTTCACGTCAGCGCGAAAGATAAGGCTTCCGGCAAAGAACAGACAATCCGCATTACATCTTCTTCGGGCATCTCGAAAGATGAAATCGAAAAGATGAAGCGCGATGCACAAATGCACGCCGAAGATGACAAACGCAAAAAAGAAGAAATCGAAATGCGCAATCAGGCAGACAATCTCGTTGTTTCGACCGAAAAACAGCTCAAAGAATTTGCCGATAAGATGCCCGCAGAACATAAAACCAAAATCGAAACCGCAAAAGACCACCTTGCTGACGTTCTCAAAAACAACAAAACAGCAGAACTCCGTACAGCAATGGACGCACTCAACGAAGCATGGAGTGAGGCTTCCCGCAAGATGTACGAAACCGCAGGCGCACAAGGTGCTCCGAATGGTGCATCAAACGGCGCTCCGAACGGTCAAGGCACGAAAGACGGCGTAGAAGAAGCAGATTATACGATTGTCGATGAGAACAAGTAAACTCGCAAAGTGTTGATACACTTTACGCAGATTGCCTTCATAATGCAAAGCCCTGTACAGAAGATATTATCTTGTGTGTAGGGCTTTTGCTTTATCAAGACTGTTGCCGCAAATATGCCTTGTAAACCAAATCACATTACGTAATATATGGAATGAAATAGTATGAGAATTGAACAATTTGATCCAGAAAAAGGCTTATACATTTTTGAAATATCTGACCTTAACACTGAGCCTCATAGTCATCCCGCTATTGAAATTCTCTTTGCTCAGCATGGTACTTTTACACTGCATACTCCTTTATTCTATGCAAACAATCTGACGTTTGCAGTCATTGACTCTAATATTCGGCACCAAATCTCCGCTGACAATTCCTTAATTCGTCTCGTTATGATTGAGCATCATCATACGCTCACTCATCGAATTTTAGCAACATCGGGAATTGACACGCACTATAGCGTTGCAACCGCAGAGTCGGAGGAATATTATCAATCCTTATTTTCTGATATAATCGACAAAATAGTAGCAGAGCTATTAAACAAATCAAACGTATTAACGGACTATGACACGCGTATTAAAGAGGTTATTACTTACATACACAGCCAAGCACTTGACTACTCATTGATGATCCCAACGCTGAAAAACATCACGCATTTATCAGAGAGTAGGCTCTCACACCTGTTCAAAGCAAATGTCGGTATTTCGCTCAAGAAATATCTTGTCTGGCAAAGGCTCAAAACTACTATCTATCAGCTACTCAAGAATAACGATGACCTTTTTACAGCACTCATTCAAAGTGGTTTCTACGACCAACCACATTTCACAAAAGCCTTTAAAACAATGCTGGGAATTGCGCCCTCAAAGGCGTATAATAGCAGAATCATACAAGTTCCAGTCGCCAATCTGTGATAATTTAGCAATGAATTCTTTTTTGCATTGAACTTTTTTGCTCATTATGATTACGATTCGCGCCGTAGAAAATAGCGACCTCGTTGCTTTACAAACAGTTATTGACACGACAACACTCTTCCCGTCTGAGTTATTGGAAGGAATGCTTAAAGATTATTTCACCAATCCTTCTTCACACGATATTTGGCTGACAGTAGAAATAAACCAAATGCCTATTGCGATAGCATATTGCGCACCAGAGCGTTTGACCGATGGAACTCATAATTTATACCTGATTGCTGTTCACAAAGATTTTCGAGATACAGGTATTGGGGCAGCACTCATCCTTCATGTTGAAGAGCTTCTCCGTGAGCGTGGCATAAGAATTCTTCTTGTTGAGACCTCCGGATTACCTGATTTTGAGAGAACTCGCGCTTTCTATCTCAAATGCAATTATACCAAAGAAGCCGTCATACGCGATTTCTACAAAGAAGGCGAAGATAAGGTTATTTTTTGGAAAAAACTGACAGTTGAATAAAAAAATCTCTTCCCAAAAACCTGATTCACCTTCATAATGCAAAGCCCTGTACAGAAGACATTATCTTGTGCATAGGGCTTTTATTTGTTGAGAAATTCGTTTTCCAATAGTTCAAAGTAACTTCTATCTCACTTTTGCACCACCAAAAGCCTTGTCAAGACTAGCGTTCCAACGTGCAAACGCACAGCATACACACCGCTTGCGAATTCTTCGGTGGAAATATCTATCAGATGCTCGCCCGCACTGCGCTCTTCTTGAAGCGGCATCGCAACAACGCGCCCCAGATTATCCAATACTGCAAGCCGTACCATTCCCGCACGCTCCAGCGAAAACTTGACAGTGGCTTGCGTCCAGGCAGGATTCGGCATAATTGCCTGCAACGCAGTACCAAAGAGGCTTCCGCCGGAAACACTCGTGGTAGCAAAAATGACCTCACGAGATTCGCTTTCATTGCTGAGTCGGTCAAGCGCTGTTACCACATACCGCACACTTCCTGGAATTGTACGAAAAGGAGGCATTGTATCAGTAAAAGTGTTAAACGGCGTAACAGCAAGAATAGAAGCGGCATTAGCGATATTTGCCTGCGCTCCGTCCGCAAAACGATACACTACATATTTGACCGCCGTGTCGCCGTCGGCAGCACTAAGTGGCGCACTCCACGTCAAACCTACACCACGCGGCGAAGCCTCACCCGCGCGAAGATTTCTCACAGGATTTGGCGGTACGGAATCTTTCCATTTCATAACCGGCGGAAGCGCTGGCGTTCGCATTGCGCCATTGACAAGCGCCGTGCGAAGCCCCTGCAAATCCCGTGTCAGCGAATTTGAGCTAAAAAACATCACCCCCGCGCCGAGCTGTTCACGATTAAAATCCACTTGCCGCGTAATATCACTCGCTGACCATGCAACATCGGTCAAACGATATGCTCCCAAGCCGGAATACATCTGCCTTCCGGCTTGTACGGCTTGTGCATTCCACCAAGGCATAAGCCGCGCAAAATCCTGTCCGCCACCGAATTTCCAATAAAGCTGCGGCACAATATAATCCACCGTGCGGGCTTGCAACCATGCCAAAGCATCGCAATAAATCACCGAATACGCATCCAAGCCACTCGTACCACTCGGTGTACCGCTCCGCCAGATACCGAAAGGGCTGATGCCAAATTTAATAAACGGCTTCGCAGCACGAATACTGTCTGAAACATTTTTCACAAAGATATTAACGTTGTCGCGCCGCCAATCGGCAATGTTTCCAATTCCCCGCGAATACTGCCGAAAGGTCTCTGCATCTTGGTTAGTCGTGCCTTCATAGGGATAAAAATAATCGTCAAAATGCACTCCGTCAATATCGTAACGCCGCACAACATCCATAATCACCGAAAGCACATACGCCCGCACCTCCGGCAATCCCGGATTCAAAAGGCGGAAGGGACTGGTGTAAGCAAGATGCCATGCGGGTTGGCGACGAGAAATGTGCGATGCGGCAACGCTTGACGAGGAAGAAACGACAGAGCGAAAGGGATTAAACCACGCATGGAACTCCATTCCGCGCTTGTGCGCCTCTTCCACCATAAATTGAAGCGGGTCCCAAAGCGGCGATGGTGCACGCCCTTGAGCACCCGTCAGCCACTGCGACCAAGGCTCGATTGCACTTTGATACAAGGCATCACTCGAAGGGCGCACCTGCACAAAGACCGCGTTAATACCCATTTGCTGATGTAAGTCCAGTAAACGAATAAACTCACTGCGCTGCGTTTCCGGTGAATCGGTAGCACGGCTGGGGAAATCCAAATTAAACACGCTCGACACCCACACCCCACGAAACTCACGCTTTGGTGAGCTTTGTGCATATAGCACTGTTAAAGTCACGGCAGGCATTACCCACAAACAAATGTTCAAACAGATAACAAAACATAAGAATAACTTGTTCAAGAGGCGAAGCTCAACAGAAAAAAAATGGAGAAAAGAGCGCATGAATATCGGCATAAATAGGAAAGAGGAAAAATCATAAAGAATAAAAATACAAAGGCAGAGAATGCAATATTCACATTCTCTGCCAAAACCTACGCAATTCTGCTCAATTTACCGAATAATCTGCACCTGCCGGGTCAAAATTTCCTCCCGAACACGCATCTGCACGATATAAGTACCGGTCGGAAGCCATGATGTATTCATCCGAAGCGTGTGTTTTCCCGCACTTTGCACCTCGCTCAGTGCCGATAAAACCTCATTCCCTCGCACATCCAAAAGCGCTATGCTCACAAAACCACCGTCAGCAAGGGTATAATTCACATTCAGTTCGTTGTTGGCAGGATTGGGAGCGACCGCCGCTAAAAGCGAACCACCCGCCACAGGCGTAATCAAGCGTTTTCCGCCTGCACGAGAAACCTGCGCTTTGAAGGACGATTCCACTACGCTATCAAGTATTACATTCCCTTCGCCCCATTCGGCTTGTTCGAGTTGAATGCGCGTGGAATCCGTATTGCCCGCCACAACCACACACTGCACCTGTGCAAGTATCGGAGAACGACCATTCCATGCGGTTCTTGGGAGAACAATTGATTGCATACTACTATTGCTTTGTTGTCGCACTCGTGCGGATGATTCACTCGGCGCAAGCGTCAGTACATTCCTATCTACCCGCACCGTTACTTGCACAAACGGCAGAGCTGCTCTAAATACACTATCGAGTGTAAAGCCTTCGAGCGGCACGACAGAGATTTCCAACGTCGTTGTTGCGCCCGGAGGTAAATTGTTTTTCGTGCTGCGAACAGCAAGTTGAACGGGAACACTATTCGGTGAACGCGGTTTGGAAACTGCTTGCATTTCTGCCGCTATATTTTCCACCGTCGTTTGCACGCGCAAGGAATCACGCCAAATCTGCCCTGCTTGTAAAGCGCGGAACCCCAGCACTATCGGCAATGTGTCACCGACCCGCACATTCGCTCGCTGAACATCGGCAGAACGCAACTCAAATCCTTGATTGCGTCGGAACAACGACACACTGTTTATCTCCGCTTCTCTATCACCCACATTCACCAAAAGCGCAGCAGCAATACGCGTTTCTCGCACAGCAACAGTGTCAAAATTCGGCATTATCAGCTTCAGCGCTCCACCGCGACCACGCAGTCGGTCGCGCAGATTCTGGGTTTGTAGTGCTCCCAACGTACCATCAGATGCAAAAGCACGAAACTGCACCGCCACTGCCGCTTGATACTCCGTTAGCTGAGTCGGACGGAACTCTGCCCTCAACGTCGTATCACGCCCTGCACCAAGCACAAATGCGCCTTGCAGCGGAGTACGGAAAATGGAATTATCCGGTACGCACGCTTCAATGCGCAGTGCCGAAGCGCTGATATTGCGCAGCGTGATTGTTCTGAACGACGCATCACCACGCGGAACACGCCCGAAATCAAGCCGTTCCGCGCTTACCAGTGCATCACCCGCAGCCGTTGTAAATTCACCAATCGCCGCCGCGCCCAAACCACGCGCATTTTCCGCCCGCACACGCCAAAAGATTCGCGCCGACGAAGCAAGTGGGAAGCCCGTCATCTGTGCGGACGAATACACAACCTCACCCAAAGCAAGCGTTTGTGAGCTTTGCGGGACGACCGCGCTTGCCAAGAGTGTCGTAAACGCTGACGAAGCCGATACTTCCAACCGATACTGCCGCGCACCGCTCACACTCGACCAAACAAACGTCGGTACGGGCGAAACATCTTCCGAGCCCAATGCCGGAGCAATCAACCGAACGGTTTCTTCAGGAATCGAAGAAGGCGGCACCGTCCTAACACGTACCGAAGCGCTTGTCAGAACAAGGTTCGGGAAAAGCGTATTGCTCACAACACAACGGTACGAACCACTATCGCTCGCCGCGACAACCGGAATACGGAACGAGGCGGTTGTAGAAGCCGTTTGAACAATTGTGGAGTCTTTCCACCATTCGTACCGATTGTTCGCACCGCTTGTATTCATGAGCAGTTGAAAGGAAGCATCTATCGTAGCGCTTGTTTCATCGGTTTCTGCAATGCGAAGAACCGTTTTTTGGTCTGCGTAGGTGAACTGTTGCGTTTGCGGGATTTGCCGCGTTCCGGCTAAAAACCTCATAGCTGCTTGTTTTTCCAGCATCCCGAAATCTAAGAGATTTCCTGCAATCCTCACTGTGTCGAGCCGCACAATACCGGCAAGCGACGGCATATCGCTGAGGCGATTCCCCGCCAGTCCAAGTGTTGTCAGCCGTTGCAGACGTGTCAACTCTTGAGGAACAGCGCCAATGAGGTTGTTATTATCCAACGACAACGACCGCAAACCGGTTAAATTTCCCAGTTCATACGGCACAGTGCCTTCCAAACGGTTATTGCTCAGATCCAGCATTTGCAAACCTTCGGCAGCCGTTAGGCGTAACGCGGTTTTGGCAGCACTACGTTGTATGGTCGCATTCGTCGCTAACGCAGTCGGTATGCGCCCCGTGAGGCGATTATTTGCCAGAATGAGCGTTTGTAATTCGGTTAGTGAGCCAAGTTCATCAGGCAGTGTTCCTGTCAGAAGATTACCGCTCAGATTCAGGCTTTTGAGCAGTTTGAGTCGTCCGATACCACGCCCGATAATCCCCGAAAAACGATTCCGGCTCAGATTCAGCACTTCCAATTGCTCCCAAACCCAGTTTGTATCAAGTGTTCCAACGAGGTCATTCCGCGAGAGGTCTACTTCTTTTAGGCGCGTGAGCGCTCGCAAATCCGGCACCGAGCCGACAAAACGATTTCCGCCCAATCGAAGTATCTCCAAGTCCCGTGCTTCGCCGAGCGTATTGGGCAATGCGGAAGAGATGAGATTATCCTGCAAATCCAAGACCTTCAGCGTGCGCAAATTTTGCATCACAAACTCAGGAATAGAGCCACTCACGTTATTAGCAGGCATCCGAATTTCCGTGACGCGGTCGCCTTCGGTTTTCACACCAAAGCGTAATGCCGCCGGAATGTCCGGGTTTGTCCAGTTTGTCGAGGTCGTCCAATTCAGCCCAATCGTCGCCACATAAAACGCATCCAGCGCAAGTGAGTCTTCACGACGCATAGGAGGTAAACAACGAAATGTCGAATCAAAGGTAAATACCGCCGTGGTAGAAAGTTGCGTGGTCGTCATACCATTACTCAGCAAGACCGTCACCAAACCGGTGCGGACTGTTCCTAAGGTTGCTTGAATAAGTCTCGGCGAGACAACGCGAAACGCACGGACAGCCACGCCACCGACAAATACATTCAGCACCCTTCCACGCGGCTCCACACCGAAGTTTTGCCCGACAATTGAAATTGTCGAACACGTCCCACCGATACTCGGCGTAACGGCTGCAAAGGCAGGAAGATTCCCCGCTCGGACAGGAGCAAAAAATGTCGCACTCGTGGAAATTGTTCCATACTGCAAGCGGAATACAAGATTAGAAGCGCTTTGCTGCGCCAGAGGCACGATACCCGCAGGCAAAATCACGCGAAGCACCGCTCCGGTCGAACTCACCGTAACACTGGAAATCGTCGCAGTGATGCCGTTGATGCTCAAACTGAGCGTTGCGCCCGTAGGAATGTTCAGGCTGGAAAGCAAGATTTCATCGCCTTCTTGGAGAACGGTACCGCTCGTTACGGGCTGCACCGCTATCAATCGTGGCTCCGGTACGCCTATGGGTGCGCCGGTGGAGGTATAGGCTTGAGTGAATTGCGCACTGCCGCTGCGGGTTACTATCGTAATCGTTCCGATTGTCCCATTGTCAGCCGTATTCTCCAAAACCCGCACCGTTAAGCGCTGGCGGAGTGTATCAATTTCCCACGACGTGCTGTCCAAACGCATATTTGCTGCCGTTACCGACAGGACGTTGAGATAATTTTCGCCCAAAAGCGTCAATGTCTCGCCGTTCCGTGCTTGTGTGGGGCTGATGCTTTGAATCGTTGGTGGCGGAATCACGCGCACGACAAGCGAAGAAGTGGTCGAACCATTCGGAGTACGAATACTGATAATTCCCCGCATGGTCGGCTGAAGGATGAAGGTGAGTTGTGTCGTCGAAAGGAAAGTTGAACTAAAGACCACTCCGCCCACCAGTAGCGTTGTTGCACCGGTGGAGAAATTTGCGCCTGTAACCCGCACAAAATCTCCCGATACACCGATAAGCGGTGCTGCCGATGTGAGAATCGGCGGCGGTGAAAATGGCACGATAGCCCGCACCGAATCACGACTTACTGCCGTACCGTCAATGTTGGTCAAAACGACTTGCCCCGCACTGAAACCCATCGGCACAATCACAATTGCCTGCGTTGCGGACAGGACATTCACTGTCGTAGCAATGCCGCCAATACTTGCTTGCGAGACATTAGTAAAATTCAAGCCCGATACCGTGAGCGGCAAACCGACAAGCAGTGCATTGGTGGAAAGTGCCGTAATGACGGGCGGTGTGGGGATGCGCGGCAAAATGCCGATACCCGTAAGCGTTATACTAAGCGGCGTAGCACTGGCGGTTGTTACCGTTACCGTTGTTGTAAAAATACCGTTGGTAGAGGGCGCAAAACTTACTTGGAAAGAGATATTCAGCGACACACCACCGGAAACGCTGACCGTACCTTGTGTTTGACTTGCGCCCGCATTCACAGCATAAGAAAATGCTGACACCGTTGCTCGCGTAATGCCTATACTAGTGGCGCTTACAAGGTTTGTACCGTTTATCGTTGCCGAGAGCGAAGAACTTTGACCGACAATGACCGAACCAAAATCCAGCGCCGCCGGTGACACAGTTAGCATTGGTGCGGGTTGATTCAACAATGGTATGAGCTGCATTCTTGTGTTGGTCGCCAAAAGGTCGAGGTCGCCATCGCGGTCTATATCCACCGCAATGGGATAATCCACTAATGCGCCGTTCCCGATGCCGGTTTGCGTGAAGCTGCCCGAACCGTTATTCATCCAAATTTGAAGCGTCCCTTGTGCATCAGAGACGGCAATATCCAAACGCCCGTCACCGTTGAAATCGCCCGTGGTAATGCCTGTCGCAGCGCCGGAGCCGTAGTTGGTAATGCTGAAGCCGCCTGCACCATTACCGAGCCAGACACTAAAAAAGTTGGTGAGAGAAGACGTCACAACGTCCATATTCCCGTCACTATTAAAATCACCCGTCTGTGCTATTTCCGGAGCAGCAAGCGCAGCACTTCCGGCGAGAGGCACAATATCAAATTGAATACCACCACTCAATGAAAATCCGGCATTTCGAGAAAATAAGGCATCATTGCCAGCAGAACAAGCTAACACATCGGTTCTGCCATCATTATCAAAATCGGCAGCTGCAATTCCTTTACAACCGAATGGTGCCGGCATAATCAACCCCGAAAGAGGAAATGTTCCGTTATTCGCGCCATAGTACACGCGCACAATACTTCCTTGAGCAGCAGCAAAATCCAACGCCCCATCACTGTTGAAATCAGCAACGGCAATTTGTTCAGGCGGATTGAAAATGTTGATCACGTTTGGAGTAAATGCGCCTCCTGTATTCATCAACACTACAACGGACGTTGAGTTGAAACACGACACCACCATATCCGGTCTGCCGTCGCTGTTAAAATCGCCCACCGCCAGATGAGTCGGCGTTGTACCGCCGCCCAGCCCGACAAGCGGACCGAGCGTAAAGACACCCGAAGCACTTCCCTGCATGATTTGTACACCATTAGCGGCATCATTAACAAATGCCATATCCACAAAGCCGTCGCTGTTGTAATCCAGCGCCACAGAGCGCCTGATGGTAGAGGACATAGCCCCGGCTTGCACGGGTGCGGAGGCGAAAAACGTTGCCGGACCCACGCCTGCTCCGGCGCGGTATTGCAGTGTAAGCGGTCGCGCAGCGATACTGTTAGCATTTTGTGCGTTGGTAACGCTCACAAAGACTTCTTCATTCGGCAGAAGTGGCGGAGAAAGCAGTATTTGTGCCGAAACTGCGCCAGAAGGCTGCGAATACGTCCCGCTCCGAAAACCCCGCATACCACCCCAAACGCGGAAGGGCGCTACCGATGCCGTCGCGGTGGTCATGCTTTGGTTGTAGGTCAGATTTATAGCGGCATTTGGCGCAAGGGTTTGGGTGTTACGGGGCGGGGAGAAGGTTGTGAGGATGGGTTGGGAGGCGTTGAGAAAGATATTAATATCAAGCGTTCCTTCGCTTCCAGCGATAAAATCTATATCTCCATCGCCGTCAAGGTCTCCTGATGCTATACCGAATGTACCGCCAATGGTTGGATAAGGCGAACCTACGGCTGAGGTGCTAAAATTTCCTGAGCCATTATTCAGCCGAACAATGAGCGCGCCGCCTGTTCTCCTTCCCGTTGCCAAATCAAGGTCGCCATCGCCATCAACATCTGCAAGCACTATCATCGCAGAGGAGTTATCGGGGCTGGGAACGAGAAAAGGAGAACCGGGAGCAGAATTAGTAAATCCGCCTATACCGTTATTTAGCCGAACATCAACAGTGCCAGTACCAGCAATACCTTCTGCGACAACGGCAATATCCAAATAACCATCTCCATTTACGTCGCCCAATGCTACTGAGGTCGGAGTAGCGCTATTAGTTGCAGCAACCCACGTCCCCGAAAGTGTTGAAACATCGGGGAATGGGAATGCTCCTTGCCCATCATTCAGCATGACAGAAACTGTATGACTACCATTATTTGTTACAACGACATCAAGATCACCATCATTATCGACATCTCCAAGTGCAATGCCATTGGGAACCGAGCCACCTGTCGAATAATCCGATCTTGGCGCTAGAGTTCCATTTCCGTTATTGAGTAACACACTAATACTGCCACCATTATTATTGGCGGCAACTATATCCAAATATCCATCTCCATTAACATCGCCAACACTGATGACAGAATAGTCGGTTGCGCTATTAAATGGTCCAAGAGCTGTAGCAAAATTGCCTGAACCGTTATTGAGCCTAACCGTAATCTGACTTGGAAATGTTGTTACATTCACTACTACCAAATCAAGATAGCCATTGTTGTCCATATCAGCAAAGATACACCCTCCGGGTCCGCCGGCGAAAGTACCGCCTGATGTGAAGTTTGCCTTACTGTCGTTGAACAAAATTTCTACCAATGCTCCTTCGGTTGCAGCAATATCCAGATCGCCGTCATTATCAACATCGCCGAGTACAACAATGCCATTATTAGCAAGCGCCGGGCTGGATTTGCGGATAAACGTCCCCGGTCCCACGCCCGCCTTTGCCGTGAAGCCATATACTAACGGCTTTGCAGAGACATTCACACTTCCGGCAAGGCTTGTTTGTGCAGGATTTGCTGTTACCCAGACCTGTTCGCCCGCGCGGAAGCCGCCCACATTAGCCGTTACGCTGCTACCGCCTACAGAACGAGCACCAGATTTGAAACCTGAAAAACCACCCCAGATATTGAGCGCAGGAACACTTGCAGTAGCGGTGGTCATGCTTTGGTTGTAGGTAAGTGATACGGTGCTTGCGTTGGGTGCGGAAACGGCGTTGCGAGCGGGATTGGTGGTTGTCAGCGTGGGCTGGATGCCGTTTTTGAGAAGCCCGACAAAATCATTACTTGCCCCGTTAAATCGTAACGCAAGCAAGTCCAAATCACCGTCATTGTCGAAATCGCCGATAGATTGCGGGGCTGTCGCGCCGTAATATCCTGCTGAAGCGCTTGCCGGCAAAGGCGTAAAAGAAAACGAACCATTATTGCGATACACCTGAAAATTGGTGTTGTCATTCGTAAATATGTCGGGACGCGGGTCGTTATCAAAATTTCCGACTGCCATACTTACAAAGCTAAAGCCATTCGCAATCAGAGTGGCTGAATTGAAACTACCTGAACCATTATTTATCAGCGCCTCTACATTGCCGTTATGATAGACGATATCAAGATTACCGTCGCTGTTTATATCCACAGGAAAGAGCATCTCGTTCGGAACATTTGCACCAATATTCGGTCCCACGACAAATGTACCCAAACCACTATTAAACAATACGTTGCTAACACCACTGTTATTTGTTGCAAAAAGGTCAATATCTCCGTCGTTGTCAAAATCACCGCCTGTGAGGAAATTCGTTTGTACAGCAACGGGAATTGAAGTCAGCGTATAAAACACACCGAGATTATCGCGGGAATAGACATCAATTTTTGTATCGCTAAAGTACGTAACAGCAATATCTAATTGCCCATCGGCATTGAAGTCAGCTACAAAAACCGCCTTAGCGCTTGCTCCACCGCCAACATTCACCGAGGGAAAGAATGTACCTGCCGCCCCGTTATTATTCAAAAATACATTCACCGAACCCGCTCCGAAGCCGTCGTTGGCAACGATAATATCTACCAAACCGTCGTTGTTCATATCCCCCGTCGTGACTAAGCGCCCTTGCGGAGAAACAAGAGGATAAGAAGTAGGTGCGGCAAATGTACCGTCGCCATTGCCGAGAGCAACATTCATGTTCGGTGTTCCACCTCTTTCAACGATAATAGCATCCAGTCTGCCGTCATTATTCACGTCTGCTGCTGCGGTCGAATACAAGTCTGCTACTCCCGTGCTGATTGCTGCCGTTTGATAAAACATTCCCGGACCGCTTCCTGCACCCGCTCGAAAGCTATACACCGTCGGTTTTGCCCGTACACCGCTTGTTGCTTGAGCATTGACGATCGTAACAGATACTTCTTCGCCCGGGCGGAAAGGACGTGCGACATTCGGCGTGAACGTTGTCGTGTTACCGCTTTGTGTGGCTGTTCCGCCGATATTTCCCGACAACGGCAAACTTCGGTATCCCGACATACCGCCCCAAACATAGAGATTATGCGCTATGGAAGCCGGCACCGGCAATGAAGCAGTTGCTGTAGTCATTGGCTGCGACCATGAAAGCGTAAGACTTGTAGGCGTTTGTGTGTTGGAATTGCGGACAGGATTTGTCGAGAGAAGTTGCGTAGCGGGAGCGTTCAGGAAAACCGAAACATTACTTGTACCATTATTCGGTGTAGCAATATCAATGTCACCATCATTATCAAAATCAGCCATTGTTATCCCCCAAGGAGTATTACCACCAACAGGAAAAGGAGAACCAGTCGCAAATGTAAAGGAAGCTGCGCCGTTATTGATAAGCACCGCTACATCATTAGACGTGCTGTTCCCCGTAGCAATATCTACATCACCATCACCATCCACATCACCTAATGCGATTGCACGAGGCGTAGCACCAAGTGCAAGAGGGAACGGTGAACCGACAGCCACACTAAACGAACCAGCACCATTATTCAATAGGACAGCAACCGAACTTATTCCGGCATCATGCGCCGTTACAATATCTAAAAAACCATCACCGTTCAAATCACCAACGGCGATATTATTATTATTTACTCCTCCTGTGGAGAAATTGCTTGGAGCAGAGAATGTTCCTGATCCATTATTACGGTACACATTAACGCTGCCTCCGGCGGTTGCTGAAATTATGTCAATATCACCGTCATTATCTACGTCACCTGTCGTCGTCGTATGTCCGCCACCAATGCTTGTTGCAGTACCGAACATTCCTGAGCCGTTATTCAGGAGAATTTGGACACCGTTGCTATTCCCACTGACAATGAGGTCGAGGTCTCCATCAGCGTCAATATCTGCGACGGCAACACTAACAATGTCTGACAATGTTGTCCGTGTAGTTACTGCACCAAAACTACCTGAGCCATTATTGAACCAAATAAGTGCTATTCCGCCTTGATCGACAGCAATAATATCCTGCCAACCGTCATTATTGACATCACCCGTTGTAATAGCGCGGGGATTGTAGCCTGTACACGAGTAGGACGTTATGGTAAAGTTTGCTTGCCCGTTATTGGTCAAAACGGAAACACGCTGAGCAGCACCAAAATTATCTGCTGTTACAAGGTCGGCATCACCATCATTATCAAAATCTGCTGTTGCAATGCCAATCGGTGTTGTCGTTGCTCCCAAGGAGAATGGTGAAAACAGCGCTTGTCCGGGGAAAATACCGGAGCCACCAGTTACCCGCGCCCGAAACTGTATGACACTTGGCTGGACAGGTGTACCCATGCTCGTTTGCGCACCGCACATCAACGTCGCCGAAACAATCTCATTAGGCAAATACGCCCGTGTCGGTGTAAACCCTATCGTGCTTGCCCCACCGCCTGCATACGTTCCCGAACGCAAACCAGACATCCCCCCCCAGACGCGGAAAGCACTTTGCGAGGCAGTAGCGGCGCTCATAGCTTGGGTGAAATTGAGGTTAAATGGTGTTGAAAGGGCGTTGTTATGCGTGTTGCGTTGAGGTGATGTGGACAATATTCCAATAGGGCTAGTGAGCCAAATGCGAGCAATGCCATTAACGGTTGTACCGTTGTATTGTGTAAAAGAGCCACTCTGACCGCCCAGCATAGCCGTACCGTCGGGGAAAATGAATCCTGCCGAAACATTTGCACCACCATTCGCCCCACTCACGGGATTGAAACTGAGATCTATCGTACCGTCAGCATTAGCACGAGCAATACTGTTGCGAGCAATGCCGTCATATTGGGTAAATGTTCCATATACCAATATTTTTCCATCGCTTTGGAGGGAAACATTGCAAGGCTGATTCGGACCGAGCGGATAAAACGAGTTATCAAGTGAGCCATCGCTATTAATGCGGACGATGTAATTGCGTGCAAAACCGTTGTAGGTTGTCCCTTGCATAGCGAGAATAATTTTTCCGTTGCTTTGCAGAGCCATACTGGTTCCCCTTGGAGTTGCACCGCCGATACCTGCACCGCCATTGTTGAAGGTTATATCGTGCGATCCATCAGCATTGATACGGATAAGCCCGGTGGGTACAGTAGCATTTTGATAACCGGTAAAATCACCAGCAAGAAGAATTTTTCCATCAGATTGAATTTTTAAATCATATATACCAAAAGGAGGCGTACCTGAAATTCCTGATGTTGGACCGCTATTGAATGCAGCATCCAATGAGCCATCAGCATTCAAACGTGCGAAACCATTGATAGTAACACTATTATACTGGGTAAGTAAATGTCCACCACCAATAACAATTTTACCATCTGCTTGCACTGCAAATCGCAATATGCGCCCAGCAGTAGCACCCACGCCCGTTGCGAAAGTCATATCCAACGAGCCATCAGCATTAAGGCGAGCTATACGCCCTTTTGGTGTACCGTTGTAAGAGGAAAACAAGCCAGAAATAAGAATTTGCCCATTGGGCAGAACAGTCATACAATCAATAGAAGCATCTGCTCCGGATCCAACATTGGCAGTAAACGCCAGATCAAGCGAACCGTCTGCATTTAAGCGGCAGATGCGGTTTACGATTACGCCATTATATTGTGTAAAATTTCCCGCACAAAGAATTTGCCCGTTTGGCAAAAGCGCGTAGCTATTGGTATTGCCGTTGAAGCCCGTACCTGTCCCAAAGCATGGGACAAATGACCCGACAGACTGTGCTGGAAGCAATGGTATGTGTATAATGAACGTACAAACAAGAAAAACAAAACGAAACAGAACATGAAGAGTATGACGAAGCATAACAATCATCCCGTATGTAGCTGGAGAAGAAAAAATAATGACAAGAAGGGTTCCAATATACAATTTTTTCCGAGAAAACACGCATAGATTGGGCGCTGATGAAGGGTAGGTACGGAATGAATATGCGGAAGACAGGAGATACATTCTCACACAATTTTTCGTTATCCTTAGTAGAAAAAACGACAACGCGGATCCGAGATTACGTAGGACATAAAAAGGAATTATATCCTTCACATCCCGACAGTGCCTCCAATCCGCGTTTCAAAAAAAACACAATATTTCCGAAACAACAATTAATTTCCACCATTTTTCCGTTGTTCGCGGCGTTCTTTTGCACGCTCTTTCATTTTCTCTTTTTGCTCAGGAGTCGCATTGTTCCAGCGCTCTTTTGCTTTTTCTTTGAATTTCGCTTTCGCCGCTTCACGCTCTTCGGGAGTCATTGCGTCCCACTTTTCTTTTGCCTTTTCTTTGAACTCCGCTTTCAGTTTAGCGCGTTCTTCGGGGGTCAGAGATTCCCATTTTGCTTTTGCGGCAGTACCTTTATCTACTGAGGTTGCTTCCTGTGCGTAAGCATTGGTCAATGAACCTAATCCAAGCGCGGTAAACGTAATTGTTGCAAAAGCAACAGTTGCAAAAGCGACAGTTGCCAATGCAGCAAGCATCCTATTTTTCAACATATGACTACTCCAATGATGAATAAAAAAATAAAGGATTGTAATTGATACCTCTATGACGCAGTATCTCTACCAGACGTTTAAGTAATTACTCTCAAAGCTTCATCAATACTTGTTTTTGAGGAAACTCTTGACAAAAAACAATTTTTTCATCAAAACGTTCAAATGTCTAAATCAAACACCAGTTACCGCATAATGTGTATTGTTTTACGAAGTATGCCCGACGAAGCGGTTTGACATTGCAAGATATAGACACCTATCGGAAGCGAGGAAACATCAAGTGTTACGGGCATTTGTCCCTTGTACTGTTCGATAGGGTACTCAAGCAGAATTTGCCCCAGAGTATTCACGAAAGAAACTTTCGTTATTTGTGTTGATGTTGTCAGTACAATACGGTCTGATGCCGGATTTGGGGCAATAATGGCGTTGTACTCTTGCTCTGCTTCTACGCTTGAGGTAAGCGAAGGAGCAGTGAGCAAATATTCCCATACCGGCTGAAAGACGTATCTGCCTTGCTCTTGCGGTGTATTGACATCCACTATCGGCACATTATGGCGAGGTCCGATGGTTATCAATGCGCCAAGCGGCAGTGATTCGCGGTCGGTAGAAAATGAGCGGGTTTGGGGAAACGGCGGACGCACGGAATCAGCATTAACAACTGCTCCGGCAGCAGGAATACCATACGCAGCCCATGCTTCTTGCGACAACAGCGCGTACGGAACAAGTTCATCACGCAGGTGTCCCATAGCAAAAAATTCTCCCTGTGGAGTTGCTTTTGCCCCCGTTATCCAAGAAGCCAAACGCCTCGCAACAGGATTGTAATCCATAGCACAAAACATAATAGACCGTGCAACACGTTTCACGACAGCAATATATCCCGCATAACCGCCACCTTGCGAATGTCCCGCAACGATGATATTTCCCCAGCGCGGTACCGTATCTCCGGTGGTAGTACGTTCCAGATACTGCGCCCAATTATCCTGTGGAAATTGTCGGTGAAGATATTGCAGCAGACGAATAAGACGATTTTCAATCGAATTCGCACGACTGACCGTAGCGCGGGGCGTGCGGTCAACCCCGTCCAGTGTCTCGCCACGGATTGCACCCGCACACTCCAAATCTGAACTGGCAGCCCCACAGCGCCCATTAACAGTTTCGTCATTCGGATAGGTCAATCCGATAGCATGAAAACCAAGATTGGCTGCCACTGAGGGGAAAACACGATAGTTGCGCGGAATTGCGCCGGTACCGGGAAAAAACACCACCAGTCGTCCGCGCTGGGGAACGATACGGTTTATAAAAGCGTAATGGTCGTCCAATGCAGTATCTATGCGGCTATCCGTTATGCGCGGTGCGATATTGTATGTTTGAATTTGTGCTTGCGTTTGCCCGATGAAACAAAAAAATACAAGAACATATAGTGCAGAGATTATTGTTACGGAGCATTGGGCAAGTCGGACGAATACTAAAGAGCTTTGTTTCATTAGGGTTCGGAAGAAGAAGGTTGTTCAAAGAATTTTTTTCGTTGTGCCCGCATAACCGCTAAACGTTTGCCAAAACGTTCTTGCTGTTCAGGCGTAAGAAGCGGCATAATATCTCGATGGAGAGAGTCAAGTAATTGAGTTTGATGTCGATTATGAGAGCGATTGCGTTCGGTAAAGGATGCGCCGTAATTAGCCAGAATGGCTCTGAGCGTATCGCGCTGTCGTTCGCTTGGTTGAATAAGTCGCTCTGCCATTGCGACAAAGCGTTTTTCATTGACGAGAAAACCACTGATAGTACGGGCGCGTTTGCCGATGACAGCGCCAGTCAGCAAACCGCCCAGAACCATTCCCAAAACAAGCGTTCCAGCAATTGTAAGAAAAGATTTTGTTCGGGCAGACATAATAGATAATAGGTTACGGATTGATAGAAGAATACAGCATAAAAACAATAAACAGGTCAAAAAAAACGGCTTTATAAACAGCTTGGTGAACAGCAACTTTAATCAAGCATAAGAACAGATTCTGCCGATAAACCATGCATTTCATCGGGCAAACCAAAGACGGCATCCAGCGAAATATCACTATTGGCGTACACGTTATATCCGGCAAGCAACACCGCCACCGACATTCCGATAATAGCAAAGCGGCGAAACATCCAGACCAGTTCTTGGGCAAGCGCATCCATAGGGGATAGAACGTGCTTACCATGATTTGCTGCTAATTCCGTATTGATGCGGCGTTCTATACGCTCGGCAAAAAAGGGCGAAAATACGGCACGTTCTCCATAATGGCGGAGAGCCGCTTCCAATCTACTTTGAGGCGCTTTCGGTGGTAGTTGTGCTGAAGAATCATGAGGCATAATCGTCTCCAAAATGTGGTTTAAGCAAAATTTGTAGCTGTTTTCTGGCAAGTGAAAGACGCGAAAGCACCGTGCCTTCAGGGATATTGAGCATTGTTGCGGTTTCTTCGGTAGAGTATCCGTTTACCAGCCTTAAAACAACAACTTCACGCATACCCGTCGGAAGGCGCTTGAGAGCCTGCTCTATCAATTCTTGGTCTCCAGTGCTTTCACTTTGCGCGTCTGCGTGGTCTGACCGCAATTCCACAGCATCTTCTATCGGTCGAAACAAAGAAAATCGGCGCTTTCGGCGCTTGAGTTCGTTGAGCGAAAGATTGATGGCAATGCGCGTGAGGTATGTTTTGACAGCGGCATCGCCACGAAACGTCGGCAAGGCATTGTAAAATTTGACGAATACTTGTTGCCCGATTTCTTCAACGTCTTCACTCCGCCCAAGCATACCAATAATCGTAGCGGCAATCGAGCGCTCATACCGGCGGACGATTGCTGCGAAGGCTTGCGTTTCACCCCGCAAAACCGCCGTAATAAGGTCATTATCGGAAAGTTTGTTATACAAATGCTTGCAATGCAGAATGTTGTTGTTGATGTACATTAGACAACGGCACGTTTCAAAATATTCACACGCAATTGTCAAAAAAACGGCAACCCCGAAAATCCGCAAGCAAAAATCATTCCAATTGTGTTAGCAGCATGATTTTTTTCTTGTTTTTTTTTCCTTTTTTTCGCATTTTGTGTTCGCAATGACCGTGCGGCTATGCAAATTGTGTTCCATATTTTGCTTTTCCCACTGCTTTGAGCGTTATTGCCCCCGTGCATACCCAATTGCAGCATCACGATTGTCGCATAAACAATAGCTCGGACATTTCGGAGGATGAGTACATAGCCTTAATTCTCAAAAAATGTTCGTAACTATTGATACAGAATTGTCGCATAAAGAGAAAGTCTTACCACTATGATAGGTCTCGGACTGGGATTAGAACTCGGTTTAGAGCAAAAGCTCACACCGCAGCAGGTACAATATCTAAAACTCCTCCAATTAACGGGATTACAACTCGAGCAGTATATCTCGCAAGAATTGGAAATGAACCCTATGCTCGAAGAAGGTAATTTGGAAACAGAGTTCGGAGAAGAGACAGAATTAAGTTCCGTCGAGACCATTAATGAAGATACACCGAATGAGGCGGACAATGAAAGTGTACAGGAAGAGCGGGTTGCCAATGACGAAACGCCGGACGATTTTGAAATATTTGATCGTGAAAATGGTGTGAGCGACGAAGAACAAACATGGATAGATTTTATTGAAGATGAAAGTAGCACAGCAAAATACAATGGCGATGATGACGACGATGAAGGCTTCCCAATGCCTGATTCACGCTCTGTTTTGGACGATCTCGAAGATCAACTCCGACTGCTGGATTTAAGTGAAGAAGAGGAAATTATTAGCGAAGAGATTTTGGGGAGTATTGAACCTTCAGGCTATTTGTATAGAGATTTAGCAGAAATTGTTATTGCGGTCAATGAAAAAATAGAAGCGCTCAATGAAGTCCGTAAACAAGAAGCTCTTATCTCAACGCCCCATACCAACGGCTATTACAAGCGTGATTATATGGACGCTTATAATGACGATGAGACCGATGATGATTTTGAAAGTCTTGACCTTTCGCCTATTAAACGGCAGACCATTCAGACCCCTGCTCAGACCATTGCAAAGCCCGTATCATTACTTCAATTCGTGAATTTAGACATGGTTGAAGAAATGCTCTTTGAAATTCAAACCTTGGACCCGCCCGGTATTGGCTCGCGGGATTTACGTGAATGCTTACTCGCACAGCTCTACGCACTGCCCAAACGCAATGCTGCACAGCAACTCGCTAAACTGATCTTGGAAAAAACGTATGATTCCTTCCGCATGAAGCATTTTGAAGTAATGATGCGGGAGTTGAAAGTAAGCGAAGGGTATCTGCGGGAAGCATTAAATGCAATTCGGGCGTTAAATCCAAAACCCGGTGGTTTAGAAACAGGCGGCGCGACAAGTTCCATTATCCCAGATTTCCTGATTTTCTTTGACGAAGACAAATCCGATTTTCTTATTCAACTTAACGATGCGCGTGTGCCGACGGTGCGAGTAAACAAGATGTATGAGCAGATGAAAACCCACGTTCGAGAATTTACGCAGCGCGGTATGAAAAGCCAACGGATGAACAAAGACACGCGGAAATTTCTCAAGCAAAAATATGATGATGCGAAATTCTTGATTTTGGCACTCAAGCAGCGGCGGCACACGATGATTCGTGTTATGACAGCAATTGTCTATCGCCAAAGGGAATTTTTTCTGAGGGGGAAAAATTATATTCGTCCGCTTATCTACAAAGATATTGCGGAGGACACCGGCGTTGATATTTCGACTGTATGCCGCGTTGTCAATAACAAATATGCTCAAACAGACTTCGGCGTGTATGAACTGCGCTACTTCTTCAGCGAAGGTCTACCAATGCCCAAAGACCCCATTGTGGGGGGAACTCTGGGTGTAGCACCGATAGAAACAAGCAATGGTGAGGCTTTTGAGAATGATAATGATGGCGAAGCAGAAGTATCCACGCGTGTTATCAAAGAAAAACTCAAAGAACTCATTGCGGTAGAACCCAAAGGAAAACCGCTCAGCGACGAAAAATTAGTGCAGGAATTAGAAAAACTTGGTTTCAAAATTGCTCGGCGAACAGTAGCAAAATATCGTGACTTAGCCGGCATACCGCCTGCACGCTTGCGGCGTGAATTGTAAGCTTTAGGAGGCAGCATTTCTTGTCAGACTGGAAATGTTCAACCAATTATTCTTTACTTTACAGACTTCTCTCATGAATCGTTTCAGCGCTTCTACCTGCGCATTTACAACTGCTCTTGTCGTTATGACATTAAGTTGTGTTATGGCATCCTGTAATAAAGCACAAGAGCATCAAGCACCTGCTACGGTGAAGTCGCAACAAGATACGCACAAGCAAGGCACCCACACACCTCGCATCCAAATTCCGGCAGAATTTTGGCAGTTTTGGAGCGACGGCAAAGCAGAAATCAGCACCTACAAAGGCACACAAGTCCGCTACAATGAGGAACGTCCTTGCACAAGTGTACTGATTTTCGTTTCCGAGCCATTTAACGCGGAAAAGCAAGTAAAAGCCGATGCGCCAAACAACGACAGCATCTACACCAGCGTACTGAAACTCAATCACGTCAAGCGCTTCCAAACCGGTATTTACACGTATTCACTAATGACTTCCGTGTTTACTCCGCTTACACCATCAAGTGTACAAAACTCAACGTATAACGCTACCGCTCCGCTTAAAATCACCTTCTCCGGTCAAGAGTGGTGCGGCATGGTGTTTCATCAACTCAATCGCCAGCCTGATAAATCCATGCGTTCACTGACGCGGAGCTATTTTGAAACAGAAGGCGATACGGAAGAGACCTTACAAAGTGACGAAAACACGCTCTTTGCAGATGATGCTTTTATTGCTGTCCGTGAATTGCTTAAGCCACTTCCAACGGGCAAAAAGAAGTTTTATCACACACTCGAACATGCCCGTATCAGCCACAGAACACTGGAAGAGGAAGATATTTCGATTGCCAAAAACGAGGTTACCGTGCGCTTTCGCGGTAGAGAAACCCCTGCTACGGAATGGACGCTTTCGGGTGCAAGCGCGGAATGGAAATTTATTGTTGAAAAGCAGTATCCGCGACGAATTCTAGCATTTCAGTTTACCGAAAATGGTCGCGTCATAGAAAAAGCAGAATTACAAGAATCTATGCGCCTTCCCTATTGGAAATTAAATGCGACGACTGATGAACATTATATCCAAGAATTGGGATTGACAAAATGAGTAATAAGAAGATAATTGAGAATCATCCCATCACTATCTGTGCAGCTATCCCAAAGCGCACCCATACTTGGCTTGTCGTAGTATGCTTATGGATAACCATTTCAGCGGTGTGTCTTTATGCACAGCAGCCTGTCGGTTATCGTCTTGAGCCTTTTATTCCCAATAATTTAACCGCAAAAGCAGGCGACACTGTTTTCATACCGCTTCTTATCAGAAATGTCAGTCCTCCGGCGGCACAAGTAATAACGGACAGTTGTAATTTTTTCTTTCGTTTTAACCCAACAGTGCTTCTCCCGCTTCGGCGAGAAGTTTTTCAATCTTTGAATTATCGCCCAAATTTGGCGGAAGGCGTAATTACCGTTCGAGTAAATAGAAGATTACGGCAAATGGGTGATACGATTTTACGCATTCCTATGCTGGTTATGTTAGGGGATGTCGAAACAACAGAAATATCCATAGATGGCGCTTTAAGCGGTTATCCGTTCCAAGTTGCCATTAACGGTCAGCCATACTTTACTATTCCCGTTACCGACCCTGCCAGTGGTCTTTTGCGTGTTACCAATGCCCGATGGAACTCGCTGTTGCGCACAGTGAATACGAATATCGGTCAATTATCGCTCAATATTTCCCCAATCCCTTTACAGAATTTCGCTCGTATCGAAGTCGCAATTGGTAATTTAGAGCCGCCGCCGATATTGGGCGTACCGACGATTGTATTTTACGCTGCCACAGGACGCGATATACCGAGTTTAGGATTACAAGAAATGGTCAATGCTAATTTGAAAGATAAAAGTTCAGCAACATTTACCATTCCGATACCCCGCACTTTACCACGTGGTGTATATTATGTACGGTTTGCCTATGGAGGTTTTTCGGTAACACGTATGGTGGTGGTGGAATGAACTCTTTGATACGCTGCCTGTTATCCTCTCTTGTTTGTCAATGCCTTTGTATCGGCTTCCTCTGTTCTTATAATCTTCCTACAGTGTTTGCACAAGATTCTCCTCCGATAAATAGTACGGAGAAATCACCCTTGCTACCGTTTCGTCTTGGTCTGGTGGGCGGAGTTGCGCGGCATTTTCCACTCACCGCACTTGATGGTCTGGCAGGATTACCACCATTTTCAGTGCCATTACAAGAATACAACAATCTTACACCGGAAATTGGCATAGAAGTCGCCTATCGTATGTTACCGAATGTGGAATTGGGACTGCGAGGACAGTATGCTCGCACAGTATTCGAGGCGACCATCAATGAACGTTTGCCGGTGAGCGTCTGGAATCCAACGTTGGGCATGAGAGTTCCCGTTTTGGCAGTTATTCGGAATATTTTTGAAGCAGATGTAGCAATGCTGTCTGCCATGCCATTTGTACGCGTATATTTAAGTGATGTATTCTTCATCGGCGCAGGGGTACGATTTGATGTACCTTTTCAAACAACCTTTCGCTATCGCTCTACGATTGTTGAGCCGCAAAATATTGGCTTTGTCGCGACCCCTCAGCGCACGCTTGATACTGTTTTCCGCAATGCTTTGGCATCAACGCCTCTGTCTATTGCTCCTATTCTTTCTTTGGGCGCGGCTTTTCCGATTGGCAACACGCGGATTACTCCCGAACTTCAGGTACAGCCACTCTTTCAGCCTTTTCGCGGTATAACACCGGAGCGCACAGCATTACCGTTACCAACCTTACGCTTCAACATAAGTATCGTTTTAGGTTTTCCTGAAGAGAAAACACCACAAAAGGCCACAGATACAACACAAAACATAGCAAAAGATAGCGCGAATAGCATAACAGCAGCATTGCGACAAACAACTACAGCGATACCCACTAATTTGATGTCGTCCAAATCGTCACCAACCAATCCCACACTACAAAAAACATCGGACACTAGTTCCACACCACTTACAAACGACACGCTCGGACAACGCTCGACAGCTGTTCCACTCCAAACAATCATACGAAGAGACACGATTTTTGAGCGTGATACCACCATTCGCATAACCGCCTGGAATCAGCCCGATACGGTACGTTTACTCCGCAACGATATACACCGAACCATTGTCAATGGAACAGAGCAAATACGCATCGAAGAATCTTTTCAACACGACATTCCAAAACCAAAGCCCTTTTTGGTTGGTGCCTTGAATGTGCGCTTTATTCCAACATTGGGCGCGCCCAAAGTAGCCGAATCGCAGCAGACATCACGCCTTATAGAAAAACCGATTATTGTGCGAACATGGATAGCTACACCACAAAGCATATCCGGGATAGGTTACGATGAAATATTCGATACAGTCGCAGCCGTAAGAATGCCACTAATACGGTTTATACCAAAAATTTCCAGTGAAGCCGGTACAATGGTGCAGTCAATTACAATAACACCACAAACAACAAACAATAATACGCATATTACTGAAATTCGCTTTATCGGCGTCAACCCTATTGATTGGGACGCTCAGATGATGATTTTTCCCAATATCTTACCGCATTATCAAACGTATCTGCAACAAGACCATTTGGCTCAAAAACAAGGCTCGAATAAACAAGATATGAAAGAACAAGATAGAACAGTTCTTTCAAAGCAATTGCACACAGCACCTCCCATACCAACCGATACGCTTTTTGCGTGGATGAATCTTACCGATACCGAAGCCCAAGATTATCACAGCGATACGATAAACATTACTGTTGTGCGTTCCGAGTCTTTAGAAACAGAACCGCATACTCGCATGTCGGCTACTACCAAAGGACAAAGCCGTTGGGTAATCGCACAATTACCCATTATCCGACAGGGAGATGCGCTCAAAGGCTCATACATACTTACACCAGAAGCACGACGATTACAGCAACACCTCCAAAAAATCCTGTTTAAAACAAGCGGAAAAAATTTTGCCAAGAATACGTCTGTTTTTGCCGCACTACCCAATGCCACATCAGCACTTGATACTGAGGAAGCGGCGAGCATAACACGGCTCCTTCGTTCTGTTGCAGAGTCCTTCAAAGCTCAGACGTATTTCCTAACAATATTACCACAAACGGCATCATCAAAAATGATTCCACCGAAAAAAAACGATACATTTCCTTTCATGGATGCGTATATTCGGGTGTTGATAGAAGAATAAGTGTTTGCGTCTTTTGCCCAATAATATCTTATATCCCCGTTGCTAACCCCTGAGAACAGAATATGCACCACCGCCAAAGTTTAGTACATCAATCCCCCCAACAAAGCACGGATGCCGTTATTCGAGTACAAGACTTAACGGTACGCTTTGGCGAACGAACGATTTTTGAAAACGTTTCCTTTGACGTGCCGCGTGGAAAAGTTTTTGTAATTTTAGGGGGAAGTGGTTGTGGCAAAAGTACGCTACTGCGCACATTAACGGGCTTAGTTACACCTATAAGCGGAAGTATTCAATATGACGGTGCGGAATTTCTCGGAAGTCGTGACGAAGCGCGGCGCGAAATTTTACGAAAATTCGGTATTTTGTTTCAATCAGGCGGCTTATTTGCCTCAATGACCTTAGCAGAAAATGTTGCGTTGCCTTTGCAAGATGCAACAAAACTTTCTGAGGAACGCATTAGTGAGATTGTCGCTATGAAACTCGCCTCGGTCGGCTTGCAGGGCTTTGAAGCATTTCTGCCCGGAGAAATTTCGGGTGGCATGAAAAAACGCGCCGGTATTGCTCGTGCAATGGCTCTGGACCCCGAAATTCTTTTTTTTGACGAACCATCTGCCGGTTTAGACCCAATTAGCTCTGCTGCACTGGATAATCTGATTTGCGAACTCAATACTGCACTTGGTACAACGATGATTGTTGTTACGCACGAACTTCAAAGTATTGACGACATTGCTGATGAAGTCATCATGCTTGACCGTTCTGCAAAGGGTATTATTGCTCGTGGTACACTGGATAATGTGAAGGCAATCACGGACGACCAGCGTGTCTACAATTTCTTTCATCGAATTGTCGAAACCACATAATGATAATCGGTTAAAATATTCTTCGTAACACTACCCCGAAGCCCACATACACTTTCTTTCGTTGAAGCTATTTTTCACCATCCGCCCCTGATATTATGAGCATTCCTACCCGTCGTGTCAGCAGCCCTTTTATGATAGGCGCATTTGTGCTGATTGGTTTGACAGCACTCGTTGTGCTAATTTTGTGGCTGGGAGCGGCAAAATTTTTTCAGGATTATACCGAATACAACACCTATTTTGATACCTCCGTTCAAGGCTTGGAAGCTGGACAGCCGGTAAAATATCAAGGTGTTCCAGTTGGTAATATCCATCGCTTACGATTAGCCGATGACGGAAAATTGATTGAAGTAACCGTTAGAATTAACAAAACTGTTTCTATCAATGACAGTATGCGTCTGAGAATTGAAATGGCAAGTATTGCAGGTTCGCGCTACCTCTTGCTATTTTACCCGTCAGAACGCGGGCTAATGACACTCCATCCGGCACTTGGCTTTCGACCAGATCGCCCTGTGATTCCTTCCGCGCCCTCGGCAATTGAAGAACTGCGCGTTAGTTTGAATGAAGCCCTCAACAATCTTTTGGCAATTGACACACGCGGCATTTCTAAGGAATCCGTGCGAGCGCTGAAGTCTATTGCGGAAGCAATGGAAAACCCCGAAATTGCTGAAATTTTACACAACGTTAATCTCACCTCGAAAGGTGTAGGAAAGCTTGTTGGAGCGTTTGACACAGCACAAATTGTCGGCAAAGCAGGATATGTCATGAATGATGCTCAGGCAACCAGCAAAAACCTTGTCTTGATGAGCGAAACGCTATTGCGAACAGCCGAACAATTAGAAAAAGTTACGGCACGGGTAGATAAAGAAATTGACCAAATTCAAGTTGCAAAGCAAGCGGAAAAGATCGTTAGTCGTTATGATACAACGATGATAGGCATCCAGAATTCCGTTACCAATCTCACACGGAGAGCAGATAATTCTGTCAGTAATTTGACCACACTTATTCAAGAACTCAAGGCCACAAATCGTGATTTGCGTAAAGCTCTGCGCACCATTAATGACAACCCGTCGCAACTCCTTTTTGCAGAGCCTCCTCCCAAAGAGAAATAGCAAAAAAAACTGTTTGGACATCATGTAGTTTTGTCTTTTTTTGAATTCACGTTTGAGTTCACGCTTTATTTTGAATACATACTATGCCTCTTTCTTGTTTTCTCTCGTCTTCACCAAAAAACAAGCACCGCTCTTTATTACAATCCTATAAGAATGTAAGTATAGTATTGTGCGCGTTATTGTTTTCCACAACTGGCTGCATCTCGTTCAAAACAGAGTATCCCAAAACGACTTACTATCGACTGGAAGACCGTTCTATTACGCCTTTTACCAAGACGGTCTCAGAAGGACTACTAGTCAAGCCTTTTACTATTGATAGTGAGTTTAATACTGACCGTATGATAGTGATGACAAACGCTACCGAAGCACAACCACTGATGTATCATCGCTGGACAAGTGAGCCGCAGGAACTAATAACGGCACATTTACTACACCGCTTACAACAAAGTAGTTTTTTTAGTGGGGGGGTATTTACACCGGCATCAACCGTCACACCGGTGCTTCAGTTGGAGGGACATATTACGGAATGTTTGGCACGCAGCACACCGGAAGGAAATGTTGCCAGTGTACGCATACACTGCACGATACAAAAGGCTGATGCAACCGGAAAGATGAGCGTTATTCTCCAAAAGGTATACTCACAAAATATTCGCCGTGCCAACGATGGTGCAGCTTCCATTGCACCCGCTATGAGTGAGGCGGTGAGTACGATTGGCGATGAGCTTTTAGCAGATATCACTAAGACGCTACTCCCATAAGCCAATTGAAAATATAAACACCTAAATTTTTTCGTTGATTTGATAGACGATTTTGCGGAGTGTGTCGAATTGCAAATACGGATAGAGTGCCTGCAGACGCTCAATAGCTTGATGAGCGCTCAAATGCTGGGCGCGAAGTTCACGGAAGGTTTTACGAATATGGACATCACGCAGAACTTTTTCGTTTAGCAAGCCAAGTTTGCGAAGAGCTTGGTACTGTTCATCAGTAATGATGTCGCGCAAAATATTTTCTTGTACCAAAACATCATGTCCACCTGTATTGAAAGGCAAAGATGACGATGAAATATTACCTGAGTATGTATTTGTACCGTCGTTTATCTCTGATGATAAGTGGTCTGCATCATTATTTCCCGGCAAGTATGCACTATACAAGGTATCCACAGCAAATGCGGCGGATAGTAATTCCGAGGAATCATTCCAAGATGTATCGTATGAGTCCATGAATAAAAAAAACAGATGGCGGAAAGCGTTATAGCCCTATATTGCCCGAAACATTCAACCCGAAGTGTAAATACAACCAACAACACTAATTTCATACCTGCCAAGGTCAAGCGTATTAGACGATGTCACGACTAAAAAATTGTTACACGACCAAAGAATTTATACAATTAAAGACATAATCAGGCGTTTGCAGATAAAACACTACCTCAATAAAAAAAGTTCCCGCTACAAGATGATAGATAACACTATAGATAACCATGCTTGATCATGTTCCCACTATTCTTCGTTCCACTGTTGCCGAAGCGCAAAGAAACACCCTTCTTCAAGAATTGCGCAGCAAAGGTATTCGTCAAGAAGAAGTCTTAAATGCTCTAGCATCAGTACCACGCGAAGCATTTTTACCCGAAGCACTGCAACACCGCAGCTACGAAAATATTTCGCTACCAATCGGCGCAGGGCAAACCATTTCGCAACCGTACACCGTTGCATTTATGACCGAACTTCTTGGGCTGGCACCGGAACGATTAGCAAAAACGAGCGTTTTGGAAATCGGCACAGGAAGTGGCTATCAAGCAGCAATTCTTGCCGCTATGGGAGTGCGCTCGATATATTCCATTGAGCGTGTACCGGAACTGTTAGCAGAAGCACAAGCACGGTTTCAACTGCTCGGTTTGACCGTTCAAACACGGCTGGCTGACGGAACCTTAGGTTGGCGTGAAAAAATGCCATTCGACGGAATTATTGTCACGGCAGGTTCACCCGATGTTCCACAGGCTCTTGCAGAGCAATTATCGGTTGGTGGACGACTAGTTGTTCCCGTGGGAACGCGCTCACAACAACGTCTCTATCGCATTACCAGAGTCCATACAGGAAGCGGCGCAGACGCATTTCGTGCAGAAGAATTTCACCATTTTCGCTTTGTACCGCTTATCGGAGAGCAAGGCTGGCAAAGAAGTGAGGAGAAAAACGATTAAAGGCGAATTAAGCACTTGAAGACAAACGCACACGGCAAACATCCCCTACACATCCGCACAGCGCTTGAAAAGCATCTTTGTGAAAAGGGCTTTTGTCCGTATCTTTGCGCTTTGTTATTGATTATCGTCTAATCACTTTTGCAAGCACACCATACAAAATCATCTATCATAACCGACGTATGCTCTATTTTTTCGCTCGTTACCTTGAACAAACTTTTGCACCACCCGGATTTGGCGTTTTTCAGTACGTCTGGTTTCGTTCTGCTGCCGCGGCAATCACAGCACTTCTGATTAGTTTTATTGTCGGACCGCGTATTATCCAAGCACTCAAGCGAAATCAAATCGGGGAACAAGCCAAAACGGAGCTTGCTTCGACGGGGAATCACGTAAACAAAGCCGGTACCCCAACGATGGGCGGGCTTATTGTTTTGACGGCACTGCTTTTGCCAACGATATTGTGGGCGAATATCCTCAATCCCTATATCGTTCTTATCGTTCTTATTACGGCGTGGTTGGGCGGTGTCGGATTTCTGGATGATTATTTGAAAGTCATAAAAAAATTCAAGAAGGGCTTAATCGGACGCTACAAAATTGTCGGGCAAGTCGGAATAGGATTGATTTTAGGCGGGAGTATTTTTTTCTTCCCTGAATGGTTTGGTGCGGGTTTCAGCAAGGTAAACACGCTGACGACAATTCCTTTTGCCAAAAATATCAATCTGGATTTTGGCTGGTTGTATTTGCCAATGGTAATTTTCGTCGTGACCGCTACATCAAATGCCGTCAATCTCACGGACGGTCTGGATGGTTTGGCAATCGGAACGGTCAGTATTTCGGCACTGGCGTTGGCACTTATTTGCTACGTTTCCGGCAACGCAAAGTTTGCGAACTATCTGAATATCATTCATTTGCGTGGCTCTGACGAGCTGACCATTTTCTGCGCGGCATTGATTGGGGCAGGATTAGGCTTTATGTGGTTTAATGCGTTTCCTGCACAAGTTTTTATGGGCGATACAGGTTCGCTGGCATTGGGCGGAGCAATTGGCGGTCTGTGTATTTTGGTCAAAAAAGAATTGCTGCTGCCGATTTTGGGCGGTATTTTCTTCGCTGAAACGCTCTCTGTTATTCTTCAAGTAACCTATTTCCGCTACACTAAGCGTAAATATGGCGAAGGACGAAGGCTCTTCAAAATGGCTCCTTTACACCATCATTTTGAAAAAAGTGGCTGGCACGAGTCCAAGATTGTTGCACGGTTCTACATTATTGCGGTATTACTAGCAATTATTACCCTAGCAACCTTCAAAATTCGATAAATCTCTAGCGATAACCCGTTGAAAATTCAGTTAGCAAGCAAAGCAATAGCGTTAAGACGATAAATCTTTTCGATGTAGATTACCAGATACAATTTGGTGGTTATAAAAAAAAATTCTATGTTTGTAGTCTTCGTTTGAAAATCCGACCAAATATTTTCGAGCAAGAAACACCTCGTTACAGCACTACTCTCGCCTGTAGCGAAGCACGAAGGAGACGTGGCCGAGAGGTTAGGCAGAGGTCTGCAAAACCTTGTACAGCGGTTCAAATCCGCTCGTCTCCTCTTTTTTCTTTTCCATTCTTCGTATTAACGTCTTTGTATTTATGGCTACAACAGCAGATTTGAAAAAAGGCGCGGTATTAAAATTCAATAATGAGCCGTGCTTAATTTTAGAATCCGAGCATCGCACTCCCGGTAATCTTCGTGCTTTTTACCAAGTAAAAATGCGCAATCTGCGTACCGGTAAACTGACAGAAACACGCTTCCGTTCGGGCGAAACATTGGAATTTTTACGTGTGGAAAAGCGCGAATTTCAATTTCTCTACAAAGATGGCGATAGTTTTGTGTTCATGGACAAAGACAATTATGACCAAGTAACTGTCGAACCCAAAAGCGTTGGCGATTATGCAAAGTTTCTCAAAGAAGGTTCCGATGCTTTTTTGACGTTCAACGACACGGAAATTTTGTCGGTGGAAATGCCCGCACACGCGAATTTGCGCGTTGTTCAAACAGAGCCCGGTGTCAAAGGTGATTCGGTCAATAACATTATGAAGCCCGCTACTCTCGAAACCGGCGCTGAAATTCAAGTACCGATTTTCGTCAATGAGGGCGATTTGCTTCGCATTGATACTAGCACCGGCTCATATATTGAACGTGTTAAAGGGTAAATCGTTAAGGGTAGTTTCTTCTCATCAAAATCTGAGTTTGTAACAACATTATCTCAATACATTATGGACTTGCAGTATCTTCGCCGCTTGCTGAAAATCTTTGATGAAAGTACAGCCGTAGATTTAGAAATCGAAGAAGAGGGAGTAAAGTTGCGGATGTCGAAGTTTTCTGAGCATCAAGCAACTATTGCAAGCGCTCCGCAAGTTATCCATGTTCCTCAGGCGATGCCCGCAACGCTCTCCGCGATGCCGACAGCACCTACACCTACCTCAGCACCTCCATCCGGTGCAGCAGCCTCAGCCGCTTCCTCTGAGACAGGAAAAAAGACACACCAAGTCTGTTCACCTATTGTTGGTACATTTTATCGCGCTCCCGCTCCCGATGCAGATCCGTTTGTACAAGTCGGCGCACGGGTGAGTGTCGGTACGACGCTGTGTATTGTTGAAGCAATGAAATTGATGAATGAGATTGAAAGTGATGCATCGGGTACAGTCGTAAAAATCCTTGTTGAAAACGGACAACCCGTTGAGTACAATCAACCGCTGATGCTGGTTGAAGTGGAGTAACGATAGTTATTACGCCCAATTCCCTGGCGAACAAGCAAGAATCTTTACAAATTACGCGAGTGTTGAGTTTTGAATGTTGAGTTTTTGAGTAAGAAGCCTTCGGACAAGGTGCTTGCCACAGTGTGAATGCTGCCACAGTGGATGCTTACGCACTCTACAACGTGAAACTCACCGCGCAAAACTTAACACTAGGTGATTATGTTTAAGAAAGTCCTCATTGCAAATCGCGGTGAAATTGCCTTGCGCGTTATACGTGCCTGCCGCGAACTTGGTGTCAAAACCGTTGCTGTGTATTCTGAAGCAGACCGCAATTCGCTGCACGTCCGCTTCGCCGATGAAGCCATTTGTATCGGTGCAGCAGCCAGCAAACAAAGCTACCTCTATATTCCCTCCATTATTGCTGCAGCCGAAATCAGCGAAGCCGATGCGATTCATCCGGGCTACGGATTCCTTTCTGAAAATGCTGATTTTGCCGAAATTTGTACCGATTGCGGATTTAAGTTCATCGGTCCAAAGCCGTTTTCCATTTCCAAAATGGGAAACAAGTCGGTGGCAAAAGAAACTATGCGCGATGCAAATGTTCCTGTTATTCCAGGGAGCAAAGGCATCGTTTCTACATTGGAAGATGCACAAAGGCTTGTTGCAGAAATTGGTGTTCCGGTAATGTTGAAAGCCTCAGCAGGCGGCGGCGGCAAAGGAATGCGCCTTGTCACCTCGCTTGACGGCGTAGAGCAAGCATATATTACTGCTCGTACCGAAGCAGAAGCTGCCTTCAGTAATCCTGATTTGTATATCGAAAAATTTGTCGAAGAGCCGCGCCACGTTGAAATTCAGGTCTTTGGCGACCAGCATGGCAATGTCGTTCACCTCAACGAGCGCGAATGTTCGATTCAGCGCCGTCATCAAAAACTTATCGAAGAAGCGCCTTCGCCGATTTTGGACGAAGAACTTCGCCGTAAAATGGGCGAAGCAGCAGTGAAAGCAGCAAAAGCGGTAGATTACGAAGGTGCCGGAACAATTGAATTCCTCGTTGATAAACATCGCAACTTCTACTTTATGGAGATGAACACCCGAATTCAGGTTGAGCATCCTGTAACAGAAGAGGCGCTTGGGATTGACCTTGTGAAGGAACAAATTCGTGTTGCTGCCGGAGAAAAACTTTCGATTTCATCCGCGCCGCCACGCCGCCATTCCATCGAGTGCCGTATCAATGCTGAAGACCCGTACCACAATTATCGTCCGTCCCCGGGCAAAATCACCGCTCTTCACTTCCCCGGAGGTCCCGGCATCCGCGTAGATTCTCATATCTACGAAGGATATTCTATCCCGCCGTACTACGATTCACTCATCGCAAAACTTATTTCTATCGGCGAAAACCGCACTGAAGCTATTGCTCGCATGAAACGGGCACTACAAGAATTTGTCATTGAAGGAATACAAACAACTATTCCTTTCCATCTTAAAATGATGGACAATAAAGATTTTATTGCGGGAGAATTCGATACGAAATATTTGGATAACCACAATTGGCAAGAGTTTTAACCTTGTACCATACTGAGTTTTGTATGGTACGGTCCTGTTTTCTTCGTTTGACCGAAACTACGCGCCCACACCAAACCATACCAAACGGAATACGTTGTCAAAATGAACACGACTTCGCCTGACATCAGAATTCTTCATGCGGAAAGCACCGATGAAATGGCGCTTTTTCGTCATTTGGCGGGTGAATTACTGGTGGAATATGGTTTCGACCTCAGTTTTCAGAATGTTGATGAAGAAATGCTCCATCTGCCGGGTAAATATGCTGCCCCTGAAGGCGCTATACTTCTTGCTTTTGTGAATGATGTTCCCGCCGGATGTGTTGCTATGCGCCCTTTGGAACGTCATATTTGTGAAATGAAGCGTTTATATGTGCGCCCGGAATATCGCTCTCTCAAAGTGGGAAGATCATTGAGCGAAGAACTCTTAAAAACTGCCAAAGCGCGTGGTTACGGCTTTATGCGGCTCGACACACGACGCGAAATGATGCCCCGCGCAGTAGCACTCTACGCTTCTCTTGGATTTTATGAAATTCCGCCGTATAATGTGAATCCATTTCCCGATATTTATTACATGGAATGTGATATTGCACGCTCCCTGTACTTACGCCGAGAGGCACTCACGTATGACGGAAACACAAGACAAGGCTAACAATGCCTTCACTACCGAAATATCCGTTGTTTCGTCAACACCCTCGTTCAGTTTTTTTTGCAGATAAGTTTTTTTCTTTCAAGTTTTCTCTTTTTTGGAGGCAATATGAATTTTCCCGATAACCTCAAATACACCAAAGAACACGAGTGGATTCGTGTTGAAGGAAATATCGGTATTATCGGCATTACCGACCACGCTCAAGGCGAGCTCGGCGATATTGTGTATGTGGATATTCCCGATGCCGGCGCAAGCGTGAAGCAAGGCGACGTGTTTGGGACAATCGAAGCCGTAAAAACCGTTGCCGACCTTTTTGCACCGATAAGCGGTACTATTACTGAATTTAACACGGCTATCAATGATGCACCCGAATCCGTGAATAACGACCCCTACGGCGCGGGATGGATTATCAAAATGGAACTTGCGAATGCCTCGGAAGTAGATGCGTTGCTGGATGTTGCTTCCTATAAAGCGCTTATCGGGCAGTAATCTACTTATTTCTCGCGTCATCATTCTTCTCTGTTGCCATCTTATGAAATTTCTCATTCAATTTGCGGGCGTTGCGCTCGGTTTAGTGCTGAGTTTGTATTTGCCTTTGGAAAAGCCTCGCCCGACGTGGTGGAAATGGCTTGTTGTGGCAATACTTACCTTGACGACATTCTTTGCTCTCGCTCCTCGTACAGCCGGAACATTCGCCGATGCCGTCTTGATGCGGCGCGTCGGTGCGGCAAACCCCGTTGTACCGGTGAAAGTCATCGTGAATGAGGTTCTCAAACAAGAGCAAACAGACAAAGAAACGATGCCGCTTTTTATGATGACAGATTTCCGCGAACAAGAACCCGTACAAGCAATGGTACGTGTACCTGCGACTATGGCTTCGCAGCTTGCTTCGGGGCAGACGGTTATTGTTGCAATGGAGCGCGATAGTGTGGGCGCGGACAATATGTTTATTGCCAGAAGCCTCATTGCCACAAGCCCCTGGATGACCTTGCCGTATATCCCGCAATTGGAAGAAAGAGCGCGAAATCTCTATTTTCACGTGCCAATGTCGTGGGTAGCGATGCTTGCGTATGTTGTGGCGATGGTCTTTGGTTTTCGATACCTCAAAACACGAGATATTTCCTACGACATCAAATCTTCCGCCGCCGCTGCTTTGGGAACGCTCTTCACAATTTTAGCAACGGTAACCGGAGCAATTTGGGCAAAGTTTAATTGGGGTGAATTTTGGAATTGGGACCCGCGCCAAACCTCCATTTTCATTTTGCTGATGATGTACGGTGCGTACTTTGCTTTACGTCAAGCCATTGACAACGACGAGCGTCGCGGACGACTGTCGGCTGTCTATGTGATATTTGCTGTTGTTCCGGCAGTATTCCTGATGTTTATTATGCCTCGCATTTTGGATGGTTTGCATCCGGGCTCGGGGAATGATAACAACGCCGGTCCGCTTCTGAGTGCGAATAAAGAAGACCTCAATATCATCAAGCAAGTGATTTTTTCCCTTGCCTTTGGCGGTTTTACGATGCTCTTTTTTTGGATCTTGTCACTGCAAGTTCGGATAAAACAACTCGCCTTACGCAACCGCAAAGAGTAAATCACAAGGCTTACTTCGCAAGGATGAGTACCGATTGAGAGCAATTTTCCCACCCGCGACCCCACGACGCAATGCAGCAAATAGACTTTCAAAGCGCCCTTATTTCTGCCTTTGTCGGCTCGGTAATTACGCTGTTTTTGGCGTACATTAGCGGTTCGTCATTCTCTGCCTTGCCGTTTCCGATGATAGCAATTTTGTCGGGATTTGTCGTTACAGGTATTGTCGAAGGATTACTCTCCAAAGGCGTAACGATTCTGGAGCCCGCTATTGGTGCGGTATTGGTGTCGGTCGTTCTCTTTATAGTGCTACCGATGATGAATGTACGCGGCTTTCGGGACTTAGACAGCGCAGTGCTAGTGGTAATGCTGATTAACGGTATTATTCTTTCGGCACTTGGCGGCTGGGTGGGCGAAAAGTTACAAGGAACGCTCGACGACGATATTCCCGATGAAAGCCCGATTGATTGGGGATGGGTACTGTGCGGAGCGGCACTCGCCACGACTATCACCATGCTTGCGGCGAGTTCTTTGGTCGTCATTTTGGGGTATCATCTTACCAATCATTTTCTCGCATTTTTTCTCGGACTTTTTATTGCGGGCTTGATTATCGGTATTCGCTCGCCCGGCGTGGCAATCAAAGAAGCAGGTGTCGCAGGGTTTATTGCCGTTGTTCTCAACATTGATATTGTTTCGATTGCCTTAGGAATGTTGGATATTACTATTGTTCTCAGCGGTATTGTCTTGGGGATGCTCACAACGTTTGTTGGCGGTTGGGTGGGCGAAAAAATTCAGGAATCACGCAACGAATAAATTCCCGCACAAAGTCTTTTTGAGGATGCAATTGATACAGATTGACCAGAAACAAAGGATGCGTACTTTAGAGATAACGTCCCGCCAATCAAGTCCAAATGAAGCGAATATCGGTTAGACCGTTATCGGTTACGTCCGTGTACGATGAGGCACGCACACATAATTACCACACCATAACCTCACACTACTACTCTCCCCCCAATGATAACCATTCTTTTTATCGGCGATGTTGTCGGACAACCAAGTTTACAAGCACTCCTGAAAGCAATGCCCCATCTTCAAGAGCGCTTCGCACCGCACGGAATCATCGTCAATGGCGAAAACATTGTTGACGGTAAAGGATTAAGCGAGCGTGAGGCGACGATGCTCTTTCAAGCCGGTGCGCACGTCATTACGACCGGCAATCATATCTGGGAAAACTGGAAATCTCGTCCGCTTTTGGCAACTAATCCTCTTGTTCTCCGACCGCATAATTACCCGCCGGAAAATCCGGGACGCGGTATCACGGTAACAACTATTGCGAACGGCTACCGTATGGGCGTGATTCAAGTGCAAGGCAGAACCTATATGCAGACGATAGATTGCCCCTTCAAAACGCTGGATGCGGCGATAGAAGAACTTGCTGCCGAAACGCAGATTATCATTGTGGATTTTCATGCCGAAGCCACAGGCGAAAAGGTCGCTTTAGGCTATTATGCCGACGGGCGTGTGAGCGCAGTGCTGGGAACGCATACCCATATCCAAACCGCCGATGCACAGATTCTTCCGCGTGGTACGGCATATATCACCGATGTCGGGATGACCGGACCGTCGGTATCGGTTTTGGGGATGAAAATTGATGTAGCTCTCAGCAGATTTCTCCTTCAAACAGCGCATAAATACGAGTTGGGCGAAGGCGTAACGCGCATTTCGGGCGTGGTCTTGAAAATTGACGACACCACAGGCAAAGCACATTCTATCGAACCTTTTGTTTTGCCGGAGTTCACCACGCAGAGCGTGTAATTGCTTTATGGTTTGAGTGCGTAGGATTTAATTTTGTAGGTGGCAAAACTCCTAGATTGTTGAGCAATCTCTTGAAAGCCTCGCCCTCTAGCAATAGTAATTTGCGATCTCTCATCAAAATTGTAAGAAAACAGATCACCATTGATGGTAATGTTGCTCGGTGTTCGTGAGTTCAGAAAGACTAAAGGCAATGTAGCCGTTGTTGGGACAGGGTTGAGTAAAAAAATGTCGAATTTTTGGAGTGTGAGCGATTCTTTAGTCAAAACGATGGTAAAGTTTCTGTCGTACGTTACCGACGATGACGTTGAATAAGCGGGTCGATAATTGGGGTGTCCAACTGGAAAACCATTGCCGGCATAGAAATAATCTTCTGTCCCAGTAAACCGTGTTCCGCAGTAATAGACGATTGAATCGGGGTATGTGGTCTGTGACGCAATCCTCATTTTCATCTCACCAGATAGTTGCCAACGCTCACGATATTGAGGACCTCTGATATGGTCTCCCAATAGTATTTCAGACGCAGTAAAAATCCATTCGTTACCGACCGCTAAGGGGAAATCAAGGGTTTTGCCATAGAACGCAAACTCTGACGGCGGCAAAAGAACGGTGAGGAGAATATTTTTTGTCTGCACCGCGAGCGGATTTTTTGCTGAAGGGCGAATGATGGTTATCGTACTATCGAGCAAAACCGCATTAGTCCTACCGAGACAACGAATGCGATGCTGCCCCTCCGCTACAAGATTCGACAAAACAAAACCACCACTGGTGTCAGTAGTTGCTACTGTCTTTCCATTAAGTTCAATCTTTACTCCACTTGGCAATATCGTTCTACCGCCTATCATTGCCTGAAGACGACCGATAAAAACGGCAAAACGCGCTTCACTACCGACATTTCTCGCTATCTCAGAAGCTCTCGCAACAAAGCGGAGATTTATTGTCTGCATATTCACTCCCATTTGTGGGTTTGGAGAGCGAAGTTGCACGACAGTATCCAACAAGATTGAATCATTTATTCCAATAAAACGAAACCGATGCGCTCCCTCAACAAGTGTATTGCGTAGTACAAATGTACCCGCGCTATCCACTACCGTCAGCACAGTACCGTTCACTTCCACACTCGCTCCAGACACAGATAAGAACGGACTGCTTTGTTGTTGGATGATGGTCAAGACACCATTAACAGAGGCAAATGTAGCGGCGTTCCAAGCCTCATCATCAAGCACTTGTTTACAAGAGACAGCAAACAGCCCAATCACGAATGCAGCTACAAAATACATATACTTTTTCATAGTCATTTATCGGAAACATGGAACATTGAGACCAAAAACGATTGAAACACATCTATCAAAATACTCGAATCTGCGCACTTTGTCAAAGGAATTTTACCCCGCTAAAAAAGGATTCGTCCGTTTTTCCACGCCGATACTCGTCCGGTCACCATGCCCCGGAAGCACGATAACATCATCGTCCAGTGTGAAGAGTTGTGTACGGATAGAATGCAAAAGCGTGTCCATGTCGCCCCCGTGCAAGTCTGTACGTCCGATGCTGCCTTGGAAGAGCGTATCGCCGACAAAAGCAAGTTTGCGCTTGTGGTCAATAAAGCAAATTCCGCCTTCGGTATGACCGGGTGTGTGACGCACCTCGAAATCCCAAGCACCAAGCACAAAGGTATCCCCAGCACGCAAGTATTCATCGGCTTTGCAGGCTTCCAAGGTAAACGGAAGCGGTATGCTTGTATGGTTGTTTGGTGCGGTCATACGGTATTCATCGTCGGGATGGACGAGAATTTTGGCTGATGTTGCCTCTTGGAGTTTAGCAGCATCGCCCGTATGATCCCAATGCGAGTGCGTGAGCAAAATATGTGTGATGCGGACGTTTTCTTTCGTGGCATTGTCAAGAAAATACTCCGCACTGCCAAGCGGAACATCTATCACCGCCGCAATACCCGCGTCAGCATCGGAAACCATATAACCGTAGGTCGCCACAGGACCGGCTTCTATCGGAAAAACTTTGAGATTATTTGCCATGTATGTTGTTGGTCATTGGTGGATTGGTCAGTTGTCATTGGTCAGTCACCATTGGGCAGTATTTATGCGGTTGCTGCGAGCCCCACTTATCACTTCCTTAAAAACTCCGTCCGCCGCTTAAATTCAAGCGTAAATCCACGCCGAATTGTGTGACGGTGCTGCCTGCGGCATTCGCGCCTTCGGACAAATTAGCTTCATAGCGGAAAAAGACCCGTGCCGATACCTGTTTGCTGATGGTGTACCGCATAGACGGTTCAAAGAGGATATTCGTCGTGCCGTCAATCCGACGTGCTTGGGTGCGCGAAGCATCGGTCGAACCGGATGTTTGCTGGTTTTGCAAAACGTTGATGGACTGGCGCAAACTGCTTCGGTAGGTTGCCTGCAAGCCAAATTCTACGTCATTGGTGAACTCAAAATCAATCCCAATGAGTTTTAGCAAACTCAAACCGCCGATTTTCGGTAATTCCATACCGCGCCGTTGGTAGGTCGCCTGCAAGGTAAATTCGACCGAATTATCGCTTTGAATAATCCCCTGTTGGGATTGCATAATACCCAAATTTGTTTTCGTCGAAAGCCGCATATTTCCTTGTAATATACCCTCCACGAACTTATCGTCGAATTGCGCCGTAATGCCGATAAGCGGCTCAAACGAGCTTTGGACGGATTGCTGGTCTAAGGTCTGTACACTCGCTTCCACACGGCGTGTCGCTGCGTAGCGTCCCTGATACTTGCTTTCCAAAGAACCGCTCCGCAAAATACCTTTGAAAAATGGTAATTGTTCAAGCCCGTTCCAGCGAACCGCAAAATTGAGATTGGGCAGTAAAAATCGTGGTTCTCCGCTCCACCAATTTAAGGCTTCTAAGCCATCAACAAATGCTTCGTTTAAGATTGCTTGGCGTTGTCTGGTTGCTGCTCTACCGGTGTCTTGAACACGTTGTGAACGCTCACGGTACAGCCGCTCAACTTCGCCAATCGGATTAAACGGTGTAAGGAAAAACGAGCGCCCGAAGGTTTCCAATTGAATTCGGTTTGATACACGGAATAGCGTGTCCCCTCCGACAATTCTATTATTTCCCTGCATTGGAATATCTAGCAACTGCGTAAAGATTTGATTGTTGGTATTATCATACTTACTCTGCCATGACAATTCTACTTGCAAGCCCGGAATAATCTCGCGTTGCGCCCGAATATCAATCGTTCTACCAATTTTACTCATATCCGGCAAATCAACATTGACAGGGCGTGGTCCTTGGACGCGGCGCATTTCAAAAAACGGGAATTGACTGGAAGGCTGAAACCAACTTGCGTGTGGGTCTGTTTCCAAGCCCATTTGGTACTCAAACGAAGGACCTACGCCGCCCGGTGTCGTCATAAAGCCTGTACCGCCGCGCACGCCCGGATTAGTAGCGCTGCCTTGCTGCGTGTAGGTAACGGTGAACTGGTCCCAATCAAAAACCGCGCTTTTAATGCCTCGGAAAATCATCGCGGTAATGCTCGTATCTGCTCCCTGAGTCGGCGGGACGACTGTGCCTTGCAAACTGGGCTGGAAGGTGTTTTGCTGCACACTCGTCGGTGAACTGAGCGACGGGAAAAGCGCATTGCCCATTTCCTTCAACCGCAGAGCAAATGTCCCGCTTAAGGTATTTTGGAAACCCGCGCCGTTATTGAGTGCCAACGCATCTTGTGGCGTAAGCGACGCACCGCCTGTGGACTGCGAAAGCGTCGGGCGCAAGAGCCGCTCCCAGCCGTACTGCACACCGTAATTGCCCGTCAGATTGAAAAATTTATTACCGCCCATAAATTCAGGGAATTTCGGACGGAAGGTAATGCGGAAATTTTGCCCGTGCCGCGTGTCTGTGCCGATATTCAATACCGAGTTTCCATTTTGAAGATTTGTCAGGATGTTACGCTGCACTTCGCTGGCGGGCAAAGGTTTATCGCGCGAGCCGGGTTCGAGCCAGAAAGGAACAAGCGTTCCGATGGTATTCACGCTGTAATCAATCGTCGGATTCAGCAGTTCATTGTCCGACATTTTGTAGGTGAGTTGTAATTGCCGCGCTGCCTCGAAATTCAGGATATTCGGAATCGTAACATCGGGCTGAATCCGCGAAATTTCCCGTTGGAATCCTTGATTTGCGTCCACCGAAGCCGTAATCGTATTGGGAACGGGCGCAAAAATTGTCCACCCGCTCAACCACTGCAAAACGGGAACATTCTCCGCCCAGCCGAAAGGTTTGATGGGAAGGGGCGGCAACGTGTGGTTATACGCCATACGGAAACGCCAGCCTTCAAAGGTTTTTAATTCTACCACCGGAGAACGCTCGATGCGCCGCACATAATTGTAATCAACGCTAATCCTGTTCAAAACATCGCGGAACAGAAAAAAGTAAATCGGGATATTGAGCCGTGCGCCTGTTACAGCGACTTGTAAATCCTCGGTGCGTGTGCTTTGTTCGTTAATAATTGCCCGAGTGAGGCTATCTCGCACGGTATTGTTTGAACCGGGTAAGCGTCTGCCGGCTTCGTTCGTTGCCACTTCTGCCAAATTCTGGTCATTTTGCGGTAAAAAGCGCGGTGTACTTTGCAGTTGATTGTAGGTAACGGAAAGCGGCAAGGATGTACCCGACCAATCTTCGGGGAAAAAGCGCTCGAAATTAAATTGTCCCGTCACAGCGAGCGTCTGGCGGTCATTGCGATTACCAAAGCGCTCTTCCAATTTGGTAAAATACGGCGTTTGCATATTCAGCGTCGCATTGACCGTTCCCAAATCCGCTATTTTTGCCGATGCCGTGCCTACGGCAGCGAAATTTTGCATAAGGTCGGTCGTTACATCGGGCTGAATCAGACGCAGTTCGTTCACCCACACAGAAGTCGTCAGTTCGCTGGGAGCAGCCGTTGGATTGCGTACGCCAAAGCTCACAAATTGGATGCGTGTCAGCGTCGGGCTTCCTTTTACGCGGTATTCGCCCATACCATCGTCCGCAGGAACAATGGTTAATCCGGCATTTGCACCGCTTAATTGCACAATCGGCTTTAATCCGGTCAGTTTTGGTAAGTCAATAGCGACTTCTTTCCATCCCGGCTGCAAAGGAACACTGTATTCGTAGTAATTCAGCGTATCAACGCCAAAGCGGATAAATCCGATTGCTTGGGCTTCGCTGCGGCGTGTAGGCGTGTAGGTCAGATTTTCGCCGCCGTGGAAGAAGAACTTCATTTGCTTGTAGAAAAACGCATCAAACGGACGGAAAAACCGTGCCACAGAGCGCTCGTCGCCTTGACGCAAACCGTTAAGTTGCATGAGCAACGATTGTTCATTGCCGAATTGCGTCGGGTTCAAAAAGTTATTGCGATTGACCGGCGGCTGCACACCCGGAGGCATCGTGTAGAAAAATGGCGCACCCGAATTTTCTTCCCGCCCGACAAATCCCACGCTGAGTGTTGTCGAATCCAAAAGCGCAGCGCCCCGTGCGTTCGAGCCAATTTGAACAGGCTGCCGAATCCACTGCGAACCGACAAACCGCCAATCAATAATCTGTGCTTTGAAACGCCCTCCCACCCAAAGCGCACGGACGTACTGGATGTTCGTAAAAAGCGGCTTGCCGACTTCCGTGCGAGCGCCTCGAAGCGGTATGCGGAGCGTTATCCAGCCATTCACATTATTAACAAACTGAGGATTAGTCGCACGGTCGGGCGTGAGATTGACTTCATACCGAAAGTAATCATCGGCACGGGCAATCACTTGCCCGTTGTTTTGATTCAGCACTTCTGTATCAGGGAATTGGAAATCAACAAAGGCGCTATTTCCTTCCAAGCCGTTATAAGCAACAAAATCGGAATCGCGCTGAAGCGGGTTTGTCAGCACGGAGTTAAACCGACGAAAATCATACCGAAAATCATCGCGCGACGGGTCATCTTCACGGCGAATATTTTCATTCGCATACAGCGGTCTGTTACCAAGACCCCGATATTTTGCCCGTACAAGCGGCGATACGCTACTCAAGACACTGACCGAACTATCCGATTTTTCCTGAGCATTGCTCAACCCATCTAAACCAACATCTTCACCCAATTCGCCTTCGGCAATACGTCCGTTGGGTGTTTCGCGCCCGGGCAAAATACCGTCTTCCGTATCTAAAACACCGTTGGGAATAACATCCTCGCTGATTTGCCCGACATCAATGTACATCTTTGTTTGCGGATCTGTTCGGCTACCATCAACTTTGAGAACAACCTCGATAAAATCCATGTTCTCATTGTCAAAATTGAGATTAAATGCTGAAAGTGTACGCATAATCCCTCCCCAAATTTTCCCTTTTTCACGAAAAGCAAAAAGCGTATTGCGCAATACCGGATCTGCTGCGAGCCGTTTGTACTCCGTCGTATCACCAAGTCCCGCAGGAGGCGGCTGCGGATTCGCGCGAAAGGTGATGCTATCAACGAAATCAGGGTTTGTGTTATAAATACCCCGCTCAAACGGATTAAAATCAATCTCCAAAGGACGTAATGGCGGCGTACCGTTAATACCGACTGCCACAGCACGATTTGGGTACACTTGCGTCGGCGGAACACGCCCTTCATTGAAAGCATACCAACGCATTGCACCTCGGAAAAGCTGTGTGGAATCAAGACGGGAGAGTGACTGCAAATTCGGAATGCCGGAATTTTGCGGCGGAGAAGCATAGCGCCACTGCGCCGGTTGCACTCCAAGCGCATAAATACGCTGCGTTGCCTCGAAATCGTCAATATACACCGAGGGGCTGTTATTATCACTGGCAATTTCTGATGGGCGCGTGTTTGGGTTCGACAACGACCACGCAGCTTCACCTTTGATGCTAAAGCTGGACGGTGCTTTGGTGTCGTAAAACGGCAGCCAATCAAGCGCTTTGGTAAGCCAATCTGCGTTCAAGGTTGCCTGCCCGTCAATTCCTAACATCGTGTTACTAAGCGGTTCTTCGCTGAGGCGAATACGCGCTGCGGGATTATCCTGCGAATAATTCACGACCGTCATTCCAAGGTCTAATTTCAAATCCCGTGAGCGCAAAAAGGACTTCGTATCAAGGTCGAGCCTCAGCCCAAGCATATTGCGCGTAGCGAGATTAAAAGCGTCGTTTTGTTCGTATTCTACTTCCACATTCGCATTGGGCAAAAGTGCTTGCGGATTCAAAATTTCCACTTGCCCCGTAAAATACTCCACACGGTAGTCCTGAAATTCTGCCAATAGTGCACCATTCAAACGCACTTTGACGCTTCCGGGCGACAAATTAAACGCATTGGGCAGCGTGATGCGATTGCTTGCTTGTCCCGACACTTCACCCGAAATGACGAAACGGTCAAACTGCGCATTTAACCTTGCGGCATCACGAGTGGTGTCATAGACGGCAGCAAAAACAAATTGATTTGCCTGATCAGGATTGCCTTTAGAAGTGAAATAATCAATCAATCCTTTGCGGAAAGGCTCTAAGCTGGTAAAGGTGATTTCTCCACGAGCGGCATCGAAAATATAGGGCAAATTAATATCAAAAAGCCCGTCCGGTGTGCCGGCACCACTTGTGTTATTCACCCTGTCCACCCCTAACACCGTAGCGAGTTTATCTTGCGCACCGGGCAAAATATCGGTCGAATCGTTGTTTTGGCGAAGATACCAAAAGTTAATGCGTGTATCTTTGGGGTCGCGGCTGACATTGGTCGCGCCGATAAAATAGACATTCTGCCGTTGCCGCGCCCAGATATTGCGAAATGCCGGCTGCATATTCGGGCGGTAAATAAGCTGCAAAACTGATAATTTCGCGGAATCATTAGGGTCTATCGTATTTTGAAGCGTTCCATAGACAATATCGTCGTCATCGCCCTGCGAAGCACCTTCCAGACGGTACGCCACAGCATAACTGCGGTCGCGGCGTAAATTCAAAATTCGGAGTGTTCCTAAATTCGGGTCAAAGGTGTAGCGCTCGTTCTCACGTAAAAGACGAAAGCGCCCTTTTTCCACAAAGCCGGCGTTGATGCTGGTAGAATCATACAGACGGCGTTTGGTGGCAATGGTGTACGCGGGAGTACCGTTGGCAAGGCTGTCACCATTTGCGACCGACAAAGGACGGAGCGTGTCAATGGCAATAACATCGGCGGCTTGAATATCCCGCAAATCCGACGTACTTTCCCAAACTTCTAACGATTTAACGCGGTACAGTTGCGTATTAACGGTTGCTTGAAGCGGGAAACCGCCACGCTCAAAAACGGGCCAAACAACAGTCTTATGGGCAAGATTGATAAAAAAGTGGTTGTCGGCATAGTCATACGCCCTAAGCATAATTGGCTGCTTCACAGAGCCGCCTTTGACGGTCGCCACGCGGCTTTGACCGCGCTTGGTGGATGCAACTGTTTTGAGATAGACCGGACCAAATTGAAAATCCGCCCGCACACCAAAAAGTGCCTGACTTCCGCCGATAAATGCCGAAGGAGAATTGAGGCTCACATTCCCAAACTCAATACGGCGGAAGATTTCATCGGGTTCGCCGTCGTAGGCGAGGCGCGTTAAATTGTCAAACTCGAATTGGCGAAGTGTGTTCATATCCAGATTGATATTGAACTTATCACCCAACTTCGCATCCACATTCGCTTGTACGTTGGGCTGAAAGACCGGCACCCACTGCACCTGCCCCAAGGTAGAAGCCTGTCCGCCAAGCGAGGTATTCCACATTGAACCAATGCGCAGATTTATCTCGAAGTTCGCATTTAAGCGGAGTTCCGGCTTGCCGAAAATGGTCGTGAGTGGGTTTTGCGGAAAGGGAACGTTAAAATTATTTGCCTGCCCTAAAATACTGGAAAGTTCCAGTTTGAACGGGCGACGAAAATCGTAGTGTTGCAAAATGGAATCTTGCGCACTGCGTCGCATAAATTCCGTGCGATTGTTCAAATAATCATCCAACTGCAAGGTTTGTTCAGGGCGGTACTCAGTGCCTAAAAGCCTGTCGCCGAGTTTCATTCTGAGAGCATTCGAGAACTGCGTCGAATCGAATTTTGCCTGAAAATTGTAGGTTTGTCCGCTAAACGGGATAGCATCTGTGCCTTTGCGAATAATTGCCCCGTCAGTCGCACCACGCCTGACGCCAAGCGAATCCGCCAGCGCGTTTACATCAACTGCCGGAACTCCCAACAATGATAAGCGCTGCGCTGCCAAAGCACGAATAGCTGTTTCGGTGGAAAACGCGGCTGTTGTGCTGAGGGCAGCATTAGTGCTCAAAGAAGCACTGGTGCTGAGTGAGGTATTGGTGTTGAGTAATTCGTCCTGCACGGACGTATTTTCGGGCGTTTGGCTGTTCAGCGTGCGCGAAGTGCGTGTTGTTCTGCGCGGAATAGGACGCGATGTCGTGTCTTGTAGCACAGTTTGGACATCAACCGACGACTCATTTACCGTATGCTTGAGAAGAAGTGCCTGATGACGGGATAAATACGCAAAACCGCTTGTGTAGCCGCTTGTGTAAGAATGTGTCGAGAAAGATTCGGCAAGGGAAAAGCGCTCTTCCGGCAAAGACTCTCCAAAAATGCTTAAAAAGCCGAGGGCAAGGTCAAATTCAAGAAGTTCCAATTCCGCCCAGATTTCAAGCGGTATAGCAGCACTTGACGGCATTGCACTTAGACAAACGGTACTAAGCGATATGGCGCTTATTCCGATAATGCTCAAGAGCAACGCACTGAACACCGATAGTGTCCGTGAACGCAAAGGCAAGCGACTATCAGAGCAATGCGAAGAGATAGTACGGGAACGTCGTGAGTGAGAAAAGGCGATATGACGCGAGGAGAACGGCATCTGTCTATCGGAAAGTTCAACAAGGACGAATTAAAAACAATCATATCCTCCATTTTGTTAAGCATCCGGCAAAAACAACGTAAGAATAAAAACACCGAATCGAAAATCCTACGCTGTAAAGGTCAAAACTACCGATGCGCTTGATATGATGTGTGGGTAACGATGCTGTCCGATAGGCTTACAATCAGGTAGTACGAGGAAAATTTGCGTTGATTGAACGAATAATTTATTCGCACAACCAATAGAATGAAGCCCAAATTTACACGGAAGGAATGTTTTTTGGAAATAATTTTTTTGCAAGAAATTCACCATAGCACGAATTAGCCTTGTTTTATGCCGTTTGTAAAGTGTATTTTTGTTTTGCGGCGGTGTCCGTCAGGCATTTCAACAAAACATTCGGCGCATTCGGTACTTACCGGCACACTCAATCTTTTTTACGTTATTCGTATTCGTCTGTGGCACATTTTCCTTTACAAGACCCTATTTTGGCTGCCGTTGGCACATTTGCTGATGAGCTTGGTGTGGAACTGCACGTTGTCGGCGGCTATGTACGCGATATGATGCGTTCTGCCGTACGCAAAGACCTTGATTTTACGCTGGTTGGCGATGCAGTCCACTTTGCACGACGTTTCGCAGAGCGTATGAATACTCACGCCATTGTCTATGAACGCTTTCGCACAGCGCTTGTCCCGATTCACACCCCTGAAGGCTTGTATCACTGCGAATTTGTCGGCACGCGCAAAGAAGAGTATTTACCCCATTCGCGCAAGCCTATTGTCAGCGAAGGCACATTCGAGGACGACCTACGCCGACGCGATTTTACCGTGAACGCAATGGCAATTTGCCTGAATCAAGGGCGTTTTGGAGAATTGGTAGATATTTTTGGCGGACAACAAGATATGAAAGCGCAGCTGCTTCGTACACCGCTCGACCCGCATATTACCTTCAGTGACGACCCATTGCGTATGATGCGCGCAGCCCGCTTTGCGGCACAACTTGGCTTTCGTGTGGACGATACGGCGATTGCCGCCATGCGGGATATGGCGGACCGCATACGCATTATTTCCCAAGAACGTATTACCGATGAATTGCTGAAAACCTTAGCCGCCCCTAAGCCAAGCATTGGTTTGGATTTATTGTTCACTACGGGACTGATGCGGCATATTTTTCCGGAAGTTCATGCTCTTGCCGGTGTAGATTTGAAGCGGGTAGAAGGTCATGCCTATCGCCACAAGGATGTGTTTTATCACACACTCCAAGTGCTTGATAATGTCGCGGTGGCGAGTGATAATTTGTGGCTGCGCTTTGCAACGCTCATGCACGATATAGCAAAACCAAAAACCAAGCGTTTTTTGGACGGTATTGGTTGGTCATTTCACGGACACGAGGAATTAGGCGCTCGCTGGCAAGACCGTATTTTCCGGAACTTAAAATTGCCCCTCCATCATCTCGAATATGTCAAAACACTTGTCCGATTGCATCAGCGCCCAATGGCACTGGTGGATGAAGAAGTTACGGATTCTGCTATACGGCGATTGATTGTGCAAGCAGAAGAAGCCGGTGAAACGGGATTAAACGACCTCTTTACACTTTGCCGTGCGGACATTACCACCAAAAACCCCAAGCGTGCCGAAGCCTATTTGCAAAATTACGAATTGGTCTATCAAAAAACCCTGGTTGTACGGGAACGGGACAATCTCATGGCATTCCAATCGCCACTCAGGGGCGAGGAAATCATGACACTCTGCGATATACCCGCCTCGCGTGCTGTGGGCATTCTGAAAACTGCGATTGAAACCGCGATTTTAGACGGTATTATTCCCAATAACTACGAAGCAGCAAAGACATATCTTTTGGCAAACAAAGACACATTGCTGGCTCAAACCGATGCCCCGTCCAACAGACGTGGCGACGTGGAACGCCGACTGGCTGATAAGCGTGAAGCTACGCGCAAAAAACGATAAGGCTCTGACAATCGTTATTACCGACAAGTCATTATTGCCAGCAAGTTGTTATCGCTTATTCACAAGATAAATTCCCAGTAAAATGATGCTAATACCTATGCCGTGCAATGCTGTTAAATGCTCACCATCCATCACCCCCCAGACCATTGCGACAATCGGAATAAGATAGGTAACCGATGAACTAAAAACAGGGCTGGAAATTTGAATCAAATGCGTAAATAACGCATTGCTAAGGGCTGTCCCCAAAACCGACAAAGCAATGATGCTCGCAAAGGCAAGAGTAAAATTCGGCTGCGTCTGTGCGGCGGACAATGTTTGCGTAAAAAAGCCACTCCAAAACAGATACGGAAGAAAAAATAGTGAAACGCTCACAATAGCAACACTATTGACGGTCATTGGCGGTACGCCTTTCAAATAGCGACTCAAAATATTGCCGTTTAATCCATAACAAATCGTTGCTATAACGGGTAATAGCGCATACCACGGGGATTCACCGGCAGACACTTCGTTTCGCGCTGCTAAAACAAGCGCCACCGCACCCAAAAAGCCCAAACAAACACCGATAACTTGCGCCCGACGCACAACAAGATTAAACGCAAAAACGCCGATAAGCAAGGTAAAAAGGGGCGTGAGAGAATTGAGCAGTGCCGTCGTTGAACTATTCAAATGGCGCTGTGCCGTCGTGAACAAGACCGCCGGAATACCATTCCCAAGCGCTCCGCAAAGAACAAGGTATCGAAGCAAACGCTTGTCAAGGCTGCTCCATGCACGAATTGCAAACGGTAACAACACTGTACCGGAAATAACAACACGCAGTGCCGCTACGTCTGTCGAAGAAAAAACAAGTAATCCTCTCTTCATCAGAATAAACGAGCTACCCCAAATCACGGATAATACGCCCAAAATAATGAAGGGCAATGCGGAAGAGCGAGTATTCATAAGTCATGGAAAAGTATATCCGGCGAAGGGCATGAGAAAAAAAAGAACCGTTCTACCGCCCATTTCAGCAATACGATGAAAATTCTGAACGAGCGATAGAACGGATCGGGGACAAATGCAGGATTTTTTTGGTAGGTTGAGCGTGTGTACTCGAACTCAGTATTTCAATAAAGTAACATCGCGTTCAACCAAGAATGCAAGCGGTTCCTGGAAATCATATTCACTGAAGGCTTTTGCCTTGTCGAGATAAGCGCGGGATTTATCACGATTATTTTGGGCATTGTAAATTTCCGAAATGCGGAAATAACTCCAAGGCATAAACCAGCGTTCGCGCTCCGGCTGGGCTTCGACTGCTTTCAGATAATAGGTGATAGCTTCTTGAAAACGCTGCTGCCCGCGATACGCCTCGCCCATGTAATAGCAGGCTTCAGCGCGAATTTCCTTGTTTGTCGCATTATTGTCGGCAAGAGGCTTCAAAAATGGCTCTACTTCTGTCCAGCGTGAAGATTCTGCCGCATTTGCGCCTTTAATCAACTGAATTTCTGTTGCATCAAGTGGAGTTTTGAGGCGCTCTTTCGCTTTGCGAATGGCATATTTATCTTCCGGCTCAAATGGTGCTACTTCGAGGCATTTTTGATAGCCTTTGAGTGCTTCGGCGCGGTTACCCATAATTTCATAAATCAAAGACAAACGGTAAAATGCAATGCCTCTGAATGAGCGTTCAAAGCGGGCTTTGAAGTATTTTTGGAAGCACGGTTTTGCTTTCTCAAATTCATTCAAACGGAAATATGCCTCACCCATGCGATAATTTGCTAACGTGTTAAACGTGCGAAAATTTGTATCGGCGAGTTTGATAACTTTTGCATAAAACTCATTTGCATACGTCATTTTTTTCAAGAAAGTCTGAACGTTGCCCATTGTGTAGAGTGTCGGCACATTATTCGGGTATTTTTCCAAGAGGTCTTGCAAATACTTAAACCCTTTGCCGTAATCTTTGTTAAAATAAACTTCGATAAACGACAAAAAGATTTTCGCATCGCTGCGTGAAAAAAGTGATTTTTCTGCGGCCATATTGATTTCCTTCAAACCCAGTTCTCTATCGCCTTTTAAGCCGGCAAAATTTGCCGCAAAGCGCACGCTACTTGGCATAACGGCAATACCAAAGTGAAAAAATCCCATACCCAAATACGCATCATATTGTTTAGGGTCGCGCTTCACAACTTCACTCAGATAATTATAGCAAGAACGCCCGTCCAATGTCGCTTTAACGAGGTTTTCCGCACGAAAATTCGCAATAGCACGAAACCCGTAGATTGCGCCGATGATAGTACGGGCATAATTATTGTCAGGGTTTGCTTTCAAGGCATCTTCGGCAACCGAAATAGATTTATCACACGCAGCAATAAATTTTTTGTAATCCGGTTCGCTATAATCGAACAAATAGCGCCAAAGATAAATTTGTGAACGGAAAAAATAGCCCGTCGGGTCGGTCGGATATTTTGCAATCAAATCATCATAAATAAGCGTTGCCACGTCATAGCGCATAGAATAAAATGCGTCAATGCCAGCCAATATGCGCTCTTTCATATACTGGTCGTAATCTTTCATGCCCGAAAGCCCGATAACAGGAGGCATTGAAGGATTTTCCAAATACGCAAGCATCGGATTTTCCGCATAATGTTCTGCCTCTGCATAAAACGAACCGACTATCGGAGTGGGTCGGAAAGCAAGGGCGTGTTGGGGAGTAAATGATGAATACAGAACGCAAAAAAGTGCGGTACTGACAAGACAACCAAGACGTGTGCGTAAAGCAAAGAACTTCATAGAAAATAAGAAAAACAAACGATAGGGAATTATACTGTCAGACGGCGAACGCCCCGTGCAAGGTTTGATGAAACGCGCGCTCTGACGGTGGTGTGAAAAAGCACTGCAAACTTAATGAAAATACAGCAGATAATATGTCGGAAAAATGTAGAGTCAGTAATTTAGCGCGCTTTTGCTTATCAATTTTTGTTTTCAACCCCTTTGACACGAAACCGTATTGTATTACTTCGACTGCCGCGAAGCAGATTCTAAAGCGAAAGCATGTTCTAAAGCGATGCTGGCACGCACAGACAAAAGTGGCAACGCCTTACACCATCTGTCGCTTCTCATTCCAAAGTAAGTACGGCATCACAAGCAAGAACAATCAATGCACTTATATCGGTAACACGTTCTGCTAATCCCTTCCCCTGTTGTCCGTGTAATGCTGAAGCATCTACAAAAACCGCTTCTAAACCATGATGCAGCATGGAAAAAAGAGCGGAAGCAGTTTTAACGGCGCAGACCTTCGTTTGTCGTAAAGAGGCAAGCAACACACGCAACGTTGCACCTAACTGCTCATCTATTGCTGAAAATCAGTATTTGTATGTCTTGTGGGTGATTCAGCATACGGCATTTGGGATTAGCAGCGTGTACCTTTATGAACACAATGGAGGATAATACAGCACAAAAATTCCTCTTTTTTGAAAGAAGTTCAAGAACTTTGGGGCGAAATGACATTTGGTTGGGGCGAATGGTAAAGACAGTGCATTTGCCGAAAAAACATTAGGCTAAATGGCGAAGAATCTCTAAGTTTGAAAGTTTATGGTGTCATAACATTGAGCATCATAACCTTTGTTAGTAATAGACTTGACATAACCTGAATCCAAGCATTACCAATTTTGCATCAATTACTCACAACCTCTATGCCCTTGTCACTAACCCCTGAGCAACAGCGTCTTGCCGCAATGATAGACCATACCTTGCTCAAACCGGAAGCAACCGAAAGCGCCATTATCAAACTTTGTTCCGAAGCGCGAGATTACGGCTTTGCGTCGGTCTGTGTGAATCCTTGCTATGTCAAACTTACAGCACAGGAACTCGCCGGTACACGGGTAAAAGTTTGCACCGTTATCGGTTTTCCCTTAGGAGCAAATACCACCGAAACCAAGATGTATGAGGCAATAGCCAATATTGATGCCGGGGCAACAGAAATCGACATGGTTCTTAATATCGGGGCATTGGTCAGCGGTAAATATCAGGCAGTCGAAGATGAAATTTTCGCATTAGCTTACGTTGCTCACAAACGCGACGACAAGCCCCGTGCAATCTTGAAGGTCATTATCGAAACGGCACTGCTGAACGAAGAACAAAAAATTGCAGCGTGCGAGGCGGTAACTCGTGCCGGAGCAGATTTCATCAAAACTTCTACCGGATTTTCGACGGGCGGCGCTACCCTCGCCGATATTGAATTGATGAAAAAGCACGTCGGGGCAAACGTACAAATCAAGGCTTCCGGTGGAATACGTGACTTAGCCTTTGCTCAAGCCCTCCTTCAAGCCGGAGCTACACGTCTCGGCGCGAGTGCCGGAGTTGCTATTGTTGATGCGCTCGGAGGCAATGTCAGCACCGCTACTCCGCAAGGGTACTAGTGTTTACGAATGTTGAGTTCTAAGTGTTGCGTATTAAGCCTTCAACGCTTATGGCAAACTTACCTCAACTATCTTCAATAGCAGCATAACGTTAGTTTCACGCTCAGAAAATATCTCCCAACGAAAAACAAAAAACTACTAACCAATAACAAACCTTAATGAGTTCTTCCCCTTCTACTGCTTTAGCGGCGCTCTGCGCTCGCACACTCGACAATCTTAAAGGCGAAAACATTGTCGCTCTTGATTTACGGACTATAGATTCTTCTCCGGCTGATTATTTTATTATTTGCTCCGCGAACTCCGACACCCACGCGCGTGCGCTCAATGACGCTCTTACCCGTGCTACGGTCAGCGTCGGTGAGCGCCGACCGCGCTCCGAAGGACGTGATGTAGGCGATTGGGTACTGCTGGATTATTTTGATGTTGTTGTGCATATTTTCCGCACCGAAGCGCGGGATTATTACAAACTCGAAAAACTCTGGGGCGATGCTCCGGTACTGGATTTGGCGAAATTGGAAGAAAAACCCAAAACATCAAAAGTTCAGGCGGAGAAAAAAACAGCAAAAACGGCTTCTACCAAAACAGCAGCCTCAAGCAAAACGAAGTCGAGTAAAACAAAATCAGACACAGGCACAACAACATCAGACGTAACAAAAACAAGTACGGCGAAAGCGAGTACAGCGAAATCTGTTAGTGCAAAAGCAAGCACCACCAAAAAAGTAGCAACAAAAAATACGACGAAAGACGCTGACGCAGAAAAACCCACCTCAACTACATCAGCAAAAAAGGCAAAAGCAGCAACAACACCTGCGAAAGCACGTGCTAACGCCAAAACAGGCGAAGAATCAGAAAAAACGGCAAAGCCGAAAGCTGCAAAGAAAGTGAGCAAGGGAGAGGCATGAAAGCAGTAAGAACTGAAGCAACCGCCTTTGCTCCTGCGACGGTGGCGAATGTGGCGTGTGGGTTTGATGTATTGGGGTTTGCATTGGAATCCCCCGGCGACGAAGTAACAGTGCGTGTTACCGAAGAGCGTGGAGTACGCATTACAGCGATTTCCAGCGATGAGGGCTTACCTGACCTCAATTTACCGACCAATCCTTTGGAAAACACTGCCGGAGGAGCAGTCATGGCATATTTGGAAGGTGAACACGCTGATTTCGGCGTAGAAATGTCCATTCGTAAGCGGATGCCTGCCGGAAGCGGCATGGGTTCTAGTGCAGCAAGCGCAGCAGCAGCACTGGTCGCTCTTAACGCACTGGTCGAAACGCCCCTGACTCCGGAAGCACTTGTGGATTACGGTATGAAGGGCGAGGCAATTGCAAGCGGCTCAGAACACGCTGATAACGTTGCACCGGCTATTATGGGCGGCATTGTCCTTATTCGCGGGTATCAGCCGACCGATGTGGTCAGAATTCCGGCTCCGGAAAATTTGTACTGTACGGTTATTCGTCCGCATTGCGAGGTTTCCACGAAAGAAGCACGAGGTATTCTGCCCAAAGAAATTCCGATGAAAACAGCTATTACGCAATGGGGCAATCTTGCAGGATTGATTGCAGGATTGATGAAAAGCGATGAAGGCTTGATTTCGCGCTCGTTGCGGGATGTCGTCGCAGAACCCTACCGAGCATCCTTAATTCCGGGTTTTCATGCAATGAAACAAGCCGCACTTGACGCAGGAGCGCTTGGGTGCAGTATTTCCGGCTCTGGTCCTTCGGTATTTGCGCTTTCGAGTTCTCGTACAAAAGCAGAAGCCATCGGGAAGGCGATGCACCAAGCACTGACAGAAGCCTGCACGGAAGGAACGCTCTATATTTCTCGCCTGTCGGATGGTGCGCCACGTATTGTTTCTCTTCGATAAGATGATTCTTTCCAGTTTATTTCTACTTCTATGAATCTTTACAGTACCAATTCTCACGCTCTTCGCACTGATTTTCTTCACGCTGCCATGCAAGGACTCGCCGATGACGGCGGTCTGTGGATGCCGGAAGCACTCCCACACTTGCTTCCAACGTTTTTCGAGGAACTACCTTCACTCAGTTTTGCTGATATGGCAGTGCGTGTGATGCAAGCATACATCGGTGACGAGATACCAACACAAGATTTAGAGCCGCTTGTGCGCGATGCGTTCAATTTCGATGCACCGCTTGTGCGTATTAGCGAACGCATCTACGCACTGGAACTTTTTCACGGTCCGACACTCGCTTTCAAAGATTTCGGCGCACGGTTTATGGCACGGGCAATGAGCTATTCTCGAACAATGTTCGGCAGTACACACCCCAAAGGTGGCGATTTATGCGTTCTGGTGGCAACCTCCGGCGATACAGGCAGCGCGGTTGCTCACGGGTTTTGGAATGTACCCGGAATTCGCGTGGTGATTTTATACCCCAAAGGAAAAGTCAGCGACGTACAGGAAAAACAGCTCACCACGATGGGTGCAAATATTGCAGCGCTGGAGGTACAAGGTACGTTTGATGACTGCCAGGCTCTGGTAAAACGGGCGTTTCAAGATGCTTCGCTTACACAAGAAGTGGAATTGACATCAGCTAATTCCATCAACATCGCACGGCTTTTGCCTCAAAGCCTCTATTATTTCCGTGCGTGGGCGCAATTACCCGCCGAAATGAGAAACAACGCGGTATTTTGTACGCCAAGCGGGAACTTTGGAAATCTGACCGGAGGTTTATTCGCTCATAAAATGGGGCTTCCGGTAAAGACATTTTTAGCGGCAACAAATCGCAACGATACATTCCCACAGTATCTTTTGAGCGGTGCGTATCATGCAAAACCATCCGTCGAAACGCCCTCCAATGCTATGGATGTCGGCAATCCGAGCAATTTCGCCCGTATCCAAGAACTCTACAAAGGCAGTCTGGATGCGGTTCGGAGCGATATTCGCTCGGCAAGCATCAGCGATGAAGAAACCTTAACAACTGTCGTGCGCGTTGAAAAAGAGCATAGCTATCTCATGTGTCCGCATACCGCCGTTGGCTATGCCGCATCAGAGCGGCTTTTGGCAGAATCAGCATACGCCGATAGCGTTGGAATCGTGCTGGCAACGGCGCATCCGGCAAAATTTGGCACCGTGATTGAACCTGTACTTGGTAAAACTGTCGAACTTCCCGAACGGCTTCAGGACTACGTTCGGAAAGAAAAACGCGCAACCCTGATTCCGAATGATTACGACCGTTTGAAGGCGTATTTGCTCGAACATTTGGCGTAAGATATCTATGATTCGTACATTTGGAGATAAAAGAACGGAGATGGTCTTTCATGGGAAGCGTACACCAACTTTTCCAACTGCTTTAGAAAAAACAGCTCGGAGAAAATTAGATATGCTCCATGCAGCAAGTAGTGAAGACGATTTGAGAGTTCCGCCGGGAAATCATTTCAAACGGCTTTCGGGAGATAAGATTGGTTTGTGTAGCATTCGTATAAATCAACAATGGCGCATTGAATTTCGATTAGACGCAGGGCACTTGTACGATGTTCGTATTTCAAAACATTATGACCAATAGATTATATGATTCCATCTCATCGCAAACCTACCCATCCGGGCGAAATTTTACGAGAAGAATTTCTTCTGCCTCATAATATGACGCAAAAGGAGCTGGCTCTACGCTTAGGCATCTCGGTTCATACCATTAACGATGTTATTTGCGAACGCAGTAAAATCTCACCTGAGCTTGCTTTACGGTTAAGCCGATTTTGGGGGACAACCCCGGATTTTTGGCTGCATCTACAACAGCAAGTAGATCTGTGGTCTATTACCCAAGTTAAACACGACAGCCTTCGGGCAATCCAACCCTTTCATTAGCAACGTATTCGCTATGTCTCCGATTCGCCTTTTTCTCATTCTTCTAGCTATTGCCACCGCCGCAATAGGTTTTGTGCTACTTTCTAAAGACCGTCTGCAACTCAAGCAAGACATGAAAGCCCGCAGACGGGATTATATGCAGCACATGATAGATTCCGTGCGCACAGCACGGGATTTGTACAAAGACTCTGTGCGCCGTGCCGAATATGAACGGAGCCAAACGCCGACAAAAAAATAGCCTGAGTTTACTGGCGTTGCCTACAATGATACGCCTGACACTATTTTTCGGGAGTTTACCATGTTTCGCAGCCTCTTTTCCTTTTTTCAAGACGAACAAAAAGCCGTTGAGACAGATCACCAAGCGCCTTCTGCGGATGACGCTTCACGGGCTATTACCGAAGCACTCCGCGAAATGGAACACGTCATTGAGCGCTTGAATGCGGCAAAATCCCGTGCGCAAGCCGAACGTGATGAAGCTGCTGCCCAGCTTCAAAACTATCAAGCAGCATACACCGATACAATGAACCGCGCAAAGACGCTCGTGCTAGAAGGGCGCAATGATGAAGCCCGTGCACTGCTGGGGGAACAGCAAAGCCTTGAAACCGTTATTGCGTCTTTTGAGCGAATTGTCGGGAATATGACGGCTGCCGTTCAAAAACTTGTTGTGCAGATAGATTCTATGCGGCTTCAGCGTGAGGAGCTTAAAGCGCGTCGTACTGTGCTGACAGCACAACTTGCTTCAGCGGCATCGCACGAGGAATTTGTCGAAAAACTGCGTATTTCCGGTGTTTCCCATGAACTTTTGGAGCGCGAAACGATCCATGCAGAATTGCGCTTGCAAATGGAAAATCCCGACTACGCCCAAACACAAGAATTTACCACCATTTCAGCAGAAACTGCATTCAAGGAATTAGAACAACGTATAGCTAATGAAATTGCTCAGGAACGTGCAGAAAAAGAACACTTGCGGAATGAAGCCTCGCTTAGGCGTTTCCATCTGGCATTTACCGCCATGGAGAAAGAAGTAAAAAAAGAGCAGGCAGAAAACACGCGCCACTTTCCAGCCCCACAGGCCACGCAACCGCCATCGTCAATTCCCGACACTATGAATCAAGAACATCAACGCCGCACGATGGAAGATTTTTTTGCCGAACAAGCAAATAAGCCCCTTCCAAAACCTGCCACCAAACCACCCTCTGAATCTACAGAAGATAAAATCAATAATTTTTTTTTACGCAACCCTTAATACATTCCACAGGAGTCGCATCAATGGCTATTTCCTTGCAAAAAGGCGGACGGTTCAACTTGACCAAAAAAGAACCGTCGCTGAAAAAAATTTTTATCGGTTTGGGCTGGGATGTCAAACCCGGACACACGCTCGACCTTGATTCATCAGTATTTATGCTCACTGCAAGCGGAAAAATTCCGCAAGATGAGTACTTCGTGTTTTACAACAATCTCAAATCTCCCGACGGAGCTGTACAGCACACCGGAGACAACCGCACCGGCGTAGGCGATGGTGATGATGAAGTAATCATGGCATATTTGCCGATGCTGAACGAGAGCATTTCTGATATATTAATGATTGTTACCATTCACGAAGCCGCCTCGCGCCGGCAGAATTTCAGCATGATACAAAATGCCTATATTCGCCTAGTAGATGTGGAATCGAACCGTGAAATTGTTCGCTACGACCTCGCGCACGATTTCCCAACCGCCACCGAAGTAGAATTTGGGCGGCTAACAAAAGTAAACAGCGAATGGGAATTTGTTGCCTCCGGCACAGGCACACAAATTGGCTTGGAAGGGTATGTCAATAAGTATGCCTGAAACACGCTGTATTCACGGATACAACGACAATATGATACATTCACGGGGGGCAGTGCAAGTGTGCATTACCTCACCGCTCAGTAAGTCCCCTATAAAATTCCTGCTTTTGCTTGACGGCAATAAACTATCCAATCCAAAACCATTATGGCTATCGAACTCAATAAAAAAACGGGCATTAATCTCAAAAAAGGCTCGACCATTTCCCTCGAAAAAGACGGCAAACGTCTTGAACACATCTGCGTAGGTTTGAATTGGGGCGTGATTGAACGCACGGAAAAACACTCCTTTTTGGGGTTTATCAAATGGGAGGATAAACAAACGTGGAGCGTGGATTTAGACGGCAGCGTCTCTACCTTTGCTACGGACAAACAATACATCGACACGGTGTATTATCGCAAACTGCTTTCCGATGACGGCTCAATCAAGCATAGCGGCGATGACCTTGTTGGCGACCGTAATGGCGACGACGGCTTGGACAATGAAATTATCGAAATCAATCTCAAAAGCGTTGATAGCAGAGTTCAGACGATAGTGTTGTATCTGAATTCATTCAAAGGACAAGATTTTGCAACAATTCCCTACGCAAAAATTCGCGTTTTTGAAGGCTCAAAGCATCAAGTGAACGACGTACTAGCGACGTTTAATCTCGCTTCCGAGCCACAGTTTCGGGGCTTTGTGTCTATGGTTATGGGTAAAATTGTCCGTAAACCTAACGGCAATTGGGAGTTTATTGCTATTGGCGAACCGGTATCTGCAAGCGGGATTGAAGAAACTATCCGGTGCATTTCGGAGCAGTATTTATAGATAAGCAAAGACTTTAATAGCGCCCGCGCTCACAAAGGCGCATCAGGACTTATCAGAGAGCGATAGAGCGTTGTTACCACGCGGGCAAGGCGTTTCAAGCGGCAAGGCATATCAATAAATTTTTATGATGAAAGGAAGGAAAAAATGGGAAGAGAACGACCGAAGAGCAACGGACTAACGGCGCAAAACAAAAAAGCCCGACAGAATCATGTTCTGTCGGGCTTTTCCATTTTTCAGGGCTTTTGCCGCATTAGTCCGTCAAATTGTTCACACTGAGTTCAGCAACGTAGTTCTCAGCGCCCGGAACCGGATGGTTCGCATTGTAAGCGTTGATAGCTGCTTGGTCTTGTGTTTTGAGGTGTTCGACAGCCGAAAGAACAATTTTCTTTGCGTCTTTGTCGAATTCAATAACGCGAAGCGGCAGACTTTCATCCACGCGGAAGAAATCAGCGATGTTCTTCACCGGAGCGAAGGAAAGTTGCGAAGTCGGGACAAAACCATCTACGCCTTGCGGTAATTCAACAATCACGCCTTTTTCAATGATGCGAACAATACGACCTTGTGTTTCAATGCCTACTTTGTATGCTTCGGAGAAGACATCCCATGGATTATCGCGTACTTGCTTGTGTCCAAGAGAAATGCGGCGTTGGTCGAGGTCAATGCCCAAGATAACCACATCAATTTCTTCGCCTTTTTTCACGAACTCGCCGGGGTGACGGATTTTCTTCGTCCACGAGAGATCGCTAATGTGGACAAGACCATCAACGCCGGGCTCCAATTCGACAAACACACCGAAATTGGTGATATTGCGAACAGCACCGCGATGCGCAGAATTAACGGGATATTTTTGGAGAAGTTCTTGCCACGGGTCAGGTGTGAGTTGCTTCATACCAAGCGACAATTTTTTGCCGTCGCGGTCAATGTTGAGGACGATGGCATCAACCATTTGTCCCATCGAAACAAATTGCGATGGATGTTTAATATGCTCTGTCCATGACATTTCGCTGATGTGGATAAGACCTTCGATACCTTTTTCAATTTCGATAAATGCACCGTAGTCGGTAAGGCTGACAACTTTACCCTGTACTTTTGAACCCGGCTCGTATTTTTCGCCAATAGTATTCCATGGGTGCGGAGTAAGTTGCTTCATGCCAAGCGAAATCCGACGTTTTTCGGAATCGAAGTCAAGCACAACAACTTTAACTTTTTCATCCAACTGCACGATTTCGGATGGGTGTGTAACGCGACCCCATGAAAGATCGGTGATGTGAACAAGACCATCCACGCCGCCCAAGTCAATAAACACACCGAAATCAGCAATAGCTTTAACATGACCTTCCAATACAAGACCTTTTTCGAGGCGTTCCAAGACTTCTTGGCGAACGCCAGCGATTTGCTCTTCAAGGAGAACTTTGTGGCTAACGACAACATTTTCGTTAGGATGATTAATTTTCACCACGCGCACATCCAAGTTACGACCAATCCACGCATCAAAGTCACGCACAGGTTTCACGTCAATTTGCGAACCCGGCAAAAATGCGTCAATACCCATAAGATCAACAACCATACCACCTTTGATACGGCGCAAAATCTTTGCTTGTACGATGTCTTGGGTTTCAAACGCTTTATTGATACGCTCCCAAATCCGCATGAAATCAGCGCGACGACGTGACAATACCATCTTGCCGTCGGAATCCTCAATATTTTCGAGGAATACTTCGACTTCATCGCCGATTTTGAGTTCATCGCGGTTGGTAAATTCAGAAAGCGGTACGATGCCTTCCGACTTAAAACCAATATCAATAGCAACTTCGCTATTGTTGATAGCGACGATGCGACCTTTGATAATTTCGTTTTCACTGATGGTCGAAAGTGTTTTTTCAAACATCGAGGTCAATTGACCCGGATCCATCATCTCAAAATCGAAATCATCATCCATAATGGATGTTACGGAATACCTTTTGTGCATTGCCGTTGGCTTTTTGCCTGCGGCGATTGCCATTTGTTCCTCGGCAACCTGCGCGGTTACTTGTTCAGACATTGCGTCCTCCATATCGCATTGCTTCATTGCTCAGGGCTGTTTTGCTGTTCGCTGCTGTTTTCTCAAACCTCATTGATGCGAAAACGGCTTCAAAACGGGTCGAAGGTGCGATATTGTCAAAAAATAGTGAAAGAAATTGTGAATTGGAAAAGGCTTTCAATTTACTATTTTTTACAGAAATACGCAAAATTTTCTCGTCAGTACGAGCCTCCCTAAACTCAAATCCCCTTTTTGAACGCGGATAGACCAGATTGGGCGGATAAAGAGGGATGTAACCAGAAAACAGACAAGGCAGACGCACTACACAAAGCGTACCCGTGACAACACCAATAATCTCCCTTCGCATATAACTCAATTTACCGCACAAAAACATCTCCCAGCGCCTGTTGATACCGTGCAGGCAACATTGACCGCCAATAAGCCCGCTCTGAACCGATATATGCCGACAACGACGCACTGCGTGAAGATTTACTCATTAAACGTAACACCTGAACTGCTTCGGTATAAACACTGTATGCAGCCGGCTCACTTCGATTGCTTTTGAGAATGTTTTTCGCATCGGCATAGCGCTGTTCAGCTTTGGTGAGACTTTCATCGAAAAACTTTCTGCGTAATTTTTCAGATTCTTCGGCATTTTGTGCCAGCACAATAACTGAATCTATCACCGTAACAGCTTCTGTACGAGGCAGATACTCCGGTACATAATCGCTATTCATCAAGACTGCATTGACACTTGTGGTACCATTTGGAATCAAAATAATTTCCGGATTGCCGCTCTCAAACCCCACAATTCGCTCATAACGCCCACCGCGTTTTTTCAAAATTGTCATACCAATGCTGGCTATCTCGCTATTACCACCGCCGTCCGTACGGATGCAGATTTCTTGTGTACCGTCTCCGTCTAAATCACGCACATCAAATGATTTGCCGTAATAAACTTTTTCTTCATGCGCACGCATAAAGACTTGCTTCGTTGTATCATACTCAAAAATCTGTAACGCTTCAAATCCCAAGCGTGCGCCTAGAGAATCTTTCGGATAGACCGTAACAAGAGCATCTTCATACCCGTGTTGCTGCAAGTCCATACGGCGAATATCGGTTTTTAACGCAACCAGGTCTGCCGGCAGCGTAAACGGCGTAGTGCGTGTGATAGCGGCGGTTTCGATAGGTTTTTCATCATTGTGTTCCGAAGTACAAGCAGCCACCAGCAGGCACAATGCACTTAGCCCCAAAATGGTACGGACAAGATTGGTCATAGCTCGTTTCCTTATGTTCACGATATTCATATATTCACGATATTCAGATTCGTTGTGTTTGAAAGTTTGTACGAAGGTTTTGTTTTTGTTTTGCCTCTGCGCACGGCGCATGGGCGCGCGACGTGCTGTATTGCGACATGAGTACAGCACACATTCACTGGCAAAAATACCAAAGTTCCATGTATTTTTGCTTGCAGATTATGCAAATTCTTCCGCCTTTGTGTAAATCTGCGGTGTCGTTAATGCCTTGTAGAGCAATTCCGCAAGGTCTTCTAATGCCTTTTCCGGTGTAAGGTTCTGCATATACAAGAACATCCCGTCGTTGCGGTGTTGGTAAATCCAACTTGCAATAATACGAATTTCGTCTATCTCTTCTTTACCAGCATGAGAAGGCGCATGAACGCTTTCACCGTACACATCCTTTAGCGCCCGCTCCAATTCTTTCATTGGTAGTTTTTTTCCGACAAGTCGCTGAAATTTCAAACGCCCGTGCCGAATAAAAAAGACTTCAACCTTTTTATCATATTCCTCTGTCGGAATCACGATAACGACATTGTTATCGTTGATGGAGGAAGAAATCTGACGCTGACGGAAAAAAATTCGTTCGAGTTCTTTCATACGATTTCTCAGCAATGCTGCGTCTTCAAATTCGAGGCGCTCAGAACTCTCTTGCATAGCTGTTTTTAAGGCTGCGACGATACCAATGCGTTCGCCACTCAAAAATTTCCTTACCGTATCGGCTTCACGCTCATAGTCTTCCAAGGATTGTAACAATGCGCAGGGTGCATGACAACGTTTAATTTGATAGTAAAAGCATGGAGTAAAGTCTGAACTTGGTGCAAATGGTTCGTTGCACTTGCGCAAAAAAAATGTGCGATTAATAATATCCACCACTGCTTCGGCAGAACCGCGCGAACCAAAAGGTCCGAAATACTCGGCACCGTCATCTGCAATTTCAAAACGAATATCAAGCCGTTTGTAAGCGTTGTCCGGTGTATCCAATCCGTGTTCGGGAGTACCTAAGCGTAAAAACGGATACCGACGGTATTTTTTGATAAGCGTGTTGTACTGCGGTCTGTATGCCTTAATTTCTTTGGACTCAAGCAATAACGCGGATAATTCTGTGCCGGTTGTTTGCCACTGAATATCACGCACTTGCCGCACGAGGTCTTTGATTTTTCCGGTATGCTGCGCTGAAGGCAGAAAATAGGAATTAACGCGGTTTTTCAAGGACTTGGCTTTACCGATGTACAAAATATTGTCGTGCAAATCGCGGAAATAATATACGCCCGGCTCATCCGGTAATGAACGGAGTTGCTCCTGCAAGGCTTGAATAGATTTCGGAATTTTCTTGAAATTATCTAAGCGCTTATTTTGAAAGGTTAACAGTTCATCCAGCGTTTGTACGTTAAATTGCTCTTGCAGCAAATCCAACATCCGAATCAGTGTTTGTGCGGTAGCATAAGCATCACCATGTGCGCGATGACGATTGGCAATGGAAATATCAAAATATCCGGCGAGTGCGCCTAGGTTCAATTTTGTCTTTTTGGGGAAAAGACGCTTTGCGAGTTTATATGTGCAAAGGCGCGGTAATTCTTGTACGGCAAGGTTTTCGCGGTTAAAGGTATTCCAGACAAACGACCAATCAAACGCAACATTATGCGCGACAAATACTGAATATGGCTGTGCAAAAAGCGGGCGCAAACGCCGCATCACATCGGCAGTCTCCGGCGCATTATAGACCATACCATTGGAAATCCCCGTAATCTGCGAAATAGTCGTCGGGATATGTTGCTTCGGATTGACCAGCGATGAAAACTCTTCGATAATTTCCCCATCACGTACAACAATACAGGCAATTTCCGTGATACGATTGTCTTTGCCGCTTGGTCCGGTGGTTTCTACATCAATAACGAGGAAGGGTACTTCGGTAAGATGAATGTCATGAGAATCGGCGGGTGTATCCATTGTGCCACTATTTGTAGATAGAGTTTAATTCAGGGCTAAATTTGCCTCGGCAACGGGCTTATTGACAAGCGGCAAGCGCACCGTAAAGGTAGATCCTTCATTTTGACGGGTTTCAACACTAATTGTCCCGCTGTGCGCTTCGATGAATTCTTTCACAATCGAAAGCCCCACGCCTGTACCGGAAATAGTCGTTGTATTTGATGCGCGGAAAAACGGCGTAAAAAGTTTCTCAACATCTTTTTCCGGTATGCCGATACCTTTGTCACTGACGGCAATCACGAGCCAACCGTCTTCGCAAACAACATTTACCGAGACAGGAGCGTCTTTCGGCGAATATTTTATGGCGTTGGCAAGAAGATTACGGACGACGTAGCGTAATAGCTTGATGTCGCCGTTAATGTACCCTTCAGGAACGTTGATTGTGCGGTGAATGCGGGAACGCGATGTCGCCGAAGCAATAAATTCGAGTTCGACGCTGAGTTGTTTGATAAAGTCACCGATTTCTAAAATTGTTGGTTTGAAGCGCCCTACAACGGACTGCGATTCGCTTTGTGCAAGAAAATCATTCATCAAATCCGTTAATTCGTTAATCCGAATGCGGATTTTGTTTAGTTCATCCACACGCTTGTCTGCGGGCATACGGTCAAAATAGCGCGTCAGTAAATCCACCGAAAGTAACATACCGGCGAGCGGCGTACGGAATTCATGGGAAACTGTCGAAACAAAGCGAGTTTTGAGTTCATTAACCTGACGTTCTTTGTCGAGCGAAAGCTGAAGTTGTACCTCTGATTGCTTTTTCTCGTCAATATCCATCAAGGCTTGAATAATAATCGTCTCTCCCGAATCCAGACGGACTTTTGTTGTGTAATCATCAAACCACCGATATTCCGGCGCAAGGCGCGGTTTTGTATCTTTAACCACGTGCAAACGATACGTACGGCGCAGCAGCACGTCAGCATCATTCAGTACCCATGAAGCCCAAGATTCATCAGCTTGCACTCGGTCGTCTTCGTGCATGGGGAGACGAATACCGTCACTATTCTGCATTTCGGCAAGCATTTCTATGGAAAAGCCTGTTAAATTCACAAACTCACTATTCACAAATTCGACGTGTAATCCTCGCTCGTCGCTGACACTTTGAATAATGCCTACCGGCAAGCCCTGAATAAGAGCTCTGTACCGTTGTTCGCTAATTCGCAGACGATTCTCGGCTTCTTTTTGCGAAGTAATATCTACGGTGGAGCAAACAACTTCACGAACGTGACCATGCTCAATAATCGGAACGAGAAAATTCAGATACACCGCCCCGTACAGATCTGATTCAAAACGAACGGTTTTTCCTTGAAATGCAGAATCAAAATGCTTCTGATACAAAGCTTGCATTTTCTTCCCGAAAATATCCGTCAAAGATTTCCCTCTAATTGTCTCGGTATCCAAACCAAAAGTTGAAGCAATACGCCCTTCAAACAGCGAGACCAAATACTCCCCGCTTGGCGCTTTGTAAGCTTTGATAACAAGGTTTTGCAAATTACGGACTGTTTCACGGAAATCCTCACGAAGTGCCGTTTCAAGCGCTGCACGGGCTTTATCGCGCTCTCCTTCACGGCGTTGAAGTTGCTCCAAAAGTCCGTTAAAACCTGCGGTAAGCGCACCGATTTCATCATCACCGCCCCGCCGTTCAAACCGCTCGGAAAAATTGTTCGTTTCCGACAAATGCTGCATAAACCCCGCAAGAGCCAAAATACGCCCAGAAATAATGCGCTGAAGCCACAGCGCTAAGACAAGCGACGCAAGAGTGATAGCCAGACCAACACCCGTCATCGTGACACTGTAGCTACGAATTCGCGCATCAAGTTCAACGGTGGAAACGCGCAAAAGGATAGTTCCTTCAATACCATTTTTTCCAAAAATTTGCCTGTACATCACCAATTCGTCACCTCGAAATTCCGAGAAACCATGCGATGCTGTATCAAAAGCAATAGATTCGGAAAGCGTTCCTTCGCGGTTAATATTTGTGCGCTGGTTCGGGCGAATATATTCGGCAAAGAGTTTATTGTTCTGGTCATACAAACACGCATAGCGCACAGTTGCTATAGCAGAAAGCCTCCCAAGAGCTTCGGCAGCCTCACTGGGAAGTTCAAATGCCAGCGCACCGATGTTATTTTCCCCGATGACTTGCGCTAATACCGCCGTATTTCTCACCATATCCCGCTTCAAAGCACGAACATTGGCAATACTGACCAACGTAAAACCAATAGCCAGAGCAGACATCGTACAAAGTAGGATGATGCCGAGCAGTTTTGCTCGAATGGACAAATTGGCAAGCCATTTCATGCGTGATACTTCCGTTTATGAGAGAGAGGGAAAATAGGCGTTCAAACAGTCAAGTGCAATCGTACTGTTTGCTTGCACTGTTTATTCTTTCGCTTTTGAATACTGCCGACCATTGCGCAATAATTGCGAGCTACACCGCAATTTTCCGGCAGAAATTTCTTCAATATTGTATTCAAAACGAACCTTTGCATTGTCAATATAAAAATTCATCATACCGCCGCGCAACAAAAAATCGCTGTCAATGCCGATAGTTAAAATACCTTTGCCTTTTGCTTTTGCTAAAATCTGCGTCAAACGGCTATTTTCCGACTGCGCAACAAAGACAACTTGGCAACGAGCAATATCATCTAATGATGTTATTCGCCGTACTTCAATTACCTGACTATTGCTCACTCGTTTTTGTTTTACAATATCAGAGAAGAAATTTTCAACGCGGCTTGTTCCCACAAATCCCACTACACAGGATTCCTGTGGAACAGGGAATTCGATAAATTCTAAAAAACGCCAAATAAATGCGGCAATAATTTTTTCTTCTTCTGCTTGTACTTGTTGTATTCCTAAAGCATTACCTCCGAAATGTATATGAGCCAGAGAGAAACAATTCCAAACCATTGTCAGGCTTAGAATAAAGGTAAACACAGTACCATACAAACGATATTTCTGCAAAAAGCGCGTCATTATTTTTTCGATGCTTTAGGCTTTGTTTTGGTTGGTTGAGCGGTAACTTTCGTTGTTTGATTTGTTTTTTTTGAATTTGTCTCTTTTTTTGCTTTCTCTGCCTTTGCTGACACAGATTGTGTTATTACCGTTGTAGTTTTCTTCTCTTTACTTGTTTGTGTTTTGCCTGCGGAGCGTGATTTTTTCGTTGTTATTTCGACAGAAGCAAATTCTTTTGCAGGCAGTTCATCTTGCCCAAACGAATTATTCTCATCTGATGATATACTACCGGAACTGATTGGACGTTGAACGATACTTGATCCATTTACAACGACAAGCACTTTATCACGCTCTAATTCTTCGTGCAGATACGCACCGGTAAAACTTCCCGTTTTTGTACGTTCTTCGGCGACTTGTTCCGGTGTACCTTCAGCGATAATACGCCCTCCATGTTTACCACCTTCGGGACCTAAATCAATAATCCAATCGGCAGTTTTTATGACATCCAGATTATGCTCAATAACCACCACTGTATTTTTTTTCTCGACAAGTTTATGCAGAAGCTCTAGTAAAATCTTGACATCCTCAAAATGCAGTCCTGTTGTAGGTTCATCGAGAATATAGAACGTTTTTCCGGTTGACACTTTTGCCAATTCCGTTGCCAATTTCACCCGCTGTGCTTCGCCGCCGGAAAGTGTTGTTGCTTGCTGCCCAAGATGAATATATCCCAAGCCGACTTCCTGTAAAGTGTTGATTTGACGAGCAATCTTCGGTATATCCTTAAAAAATTCCACTGCTTCATCAACGGTCATTTCCAGTACGTCCGCAATGGACTTGCCTTTATACTTTACTTGCAGCGTTTCGGCATTGTACCGTTTGCCATTACAGACATCGCACGGCACATACACATCAGGTAAAAAATTCATTTCGATTTTCTTCACACCGTCGCCCTCACAAGCTTCACAACGCCCACCGCCTTTGCTTGCATCAACATTGAAAGAAAAGCGTCCGGGTTTGTAGCCACGGATATTTGCTTCGGGCAATTGCGCAAAAAGGTCGCGTATTTGCGTAAACAAACCGGTGTACGTAGCAGGATTAGAGCGTGGTGTACGTCCGATGGGCGATTGATCAATTTCAATCACCTTATCAATATGTTCCAAGCCCTTAATTCCACCATATTGCAACGGCGCAACGAGTGAGTTATAAAAATGTCGTGAAAGAATTGGATATAACGTGTCATTGATGAGAGTAGATTTTCCGCTTCCACTCATACCCGTAATGCAGGTAAATGTTTCAAGCGGTATATGGAGCGTTACATCTTGAAGATTATTGCCGGTAGCATTTTCCAGCAGCAGCTCTTTACCACTTCCCGTACGGCGCGGGCGGTCACTGGGAATAATTCTTCGCCCCGCCAAATAGTCAGCCGTTAGCGAACCTGTTTCCTGCTTTAATTCTCGTGGTGTTCCAGCGAACATCATTACTCCGCCATGCACACCCGCTCTCGGTCCTAAATCAATGACATAATCCGCATCTTCGATCATTTCGCGGTCATGTTCGACAACAATAACAGAATTTCCCAAATCACGTAACCGCTTGAGCGAACCGATAAGTTTACGATTATCGTGCTGGTGTAGTCCAATACTCGGCTCATCTAAAACATACATTACGCCTGTTAGCTGCGAACCGATTTGCGAGGCAAGACGTATGCGCTGCCCTTCACCACCGGAAAGCGTCCGTGCGGCACGGCTTAAGGTCAAATACTGCAAACCAACTTCTTCCAAAAATGCTAGGCGCGAGGTAATCTCTCGTAAAATAAGCCGCGCAATGGTTTCTTCACGTTCAGTGAGTGGCAACGAACGAAAATGTGCCAACGCTTCGCTTACAGCGAGTTCACCGACTTCAGCAATAGTCTTACCGCCGATACGAACATTCAGGCTTTCAGGTTTTAAGCGCCCTCCATGACACGTCGGGCAGGGAACGGACGACATATATTGCTCTATGGTCGCCCGAATCGCCGAAGAGGAAGTTTTATCGTATTGATCTTGCAAATTGGCTACAATACCGGTGAAACGCTGGCGATATGTCGTTGTACGCCCGCTTGAAAAAGTGTAATTCACAGCAAAAAGTTCCGTTCCCGCGCCGTACATGAGGAGTTTTATCTGTTCCGGCGTGAGTTTTCCGGCAGACGTGGAGAGTTTAATTCCGTGTTCTTTACAAACAGCCTCTACTTGCCGCCAAAGCCATGTATCGCGCTGTTTTCCGAGCGGAGCAATCCCGCCGTCTTCAAGCGTAATTGTTTTATCGGGAATAAAGAGCGCAGTATTAAAATCACGAATTTCGCCCAAGCCCTGACACGCCGGACACGCGCCAAAGGGAGAATTAAACGAAAACGCATTTGGCGCAAGTAATTCATACGAACGCTGACATTTTGGGCAGGCATTTGCTTCGCTGTAAAACAGTTCTCGGCGCACGGGAAGCCCGATAACGCCCGTCTTTCCTTCATCTGCCTGTGGCGCTTCTTCTGTCAAAACAGTTAAAACACCTTCGCCCATTTTCATTGCCAAAGCGCAAGAATCACGCAAACGTTGCTCTTGGTCGGCTGCAACAACAATACGGTCAATTACTACCTCGATAGTATGAATTTGATAGCGCTGAAGCTGCATCCCGTCGGTAATTTCCTGTAAACGCCCATCAACACGAACCCTTGTAAATCCTTGTTTGCGGAGTTGTTCAAACTGCTCTCGGTAATGCCCTTTCCGACCACGTACAATCGGGGCAAGAATGTAAATTTTTGTCCCTTCCCCCAACAATAAGATATTTTCCACAATTTGGTCAAACGATTGTTTTTTCACGGGCATATCAGGGTGATCAACGCAGTACTGTACACCGATTTTTGAGTATAACAGCCGTACATAATCATACACTTCCGTAACTGTCCCGACAGTCGAACGTGGATTAGAGCCAACGGTCTTTTGCTCAATCGAAATTGCCGGCGATAATCCATCAATCGCCTCCACATCAGGCTTTTCCATCATTCCCAAAAATTGCCGAGCGTAAGGCGAAAGCGATTCCACATAACGGCGCTGCCCTTCGGCATAGATGGTATCAAAAGCAAGGGAAGATTTTCCGGAACCCGATAATCCTGTCATCACGACAAGTTTTTCACGGGGAATATCCACGTTTACATTTTTAAGGTTATGCTCTTTTGCCCCACGTACAATCACGTGCGAGAACTCACCATATAACATTTCATCTTCAGAAGAAATCATGCGTTGTTCTATGTCAATATGCGATAACGTTGTGTCCATTTGGCTAGCAATTCTGTCGTTAGGGGTAGAAGGGAATGATAAGAGAGAAACGTATTGGAGTTTGCTGAACGGTTGCTTTTATGTAAATTGTGCAAGCGAAATAAGCGTAGCAAAATGCCAAAAATTCGGCATTTCATCAACAAGGAAATAACATTTTGTGAATTTTTATGCTTCAACGCTGGATAAACAATCTTCGATTTAAGATACTTCAAATGCGTGGTTTGACGGAACTGCCCGTTTTACCTTCTTCTGCTTCTTCGACGCGTACACTTGATGAACGCGAAATGTACCCGCATTTGTTTCCGAATTATCGCCCCGAACCTGTGCCGGAAATTACAGTCGGGTCTATTGTTCTTTGGGTATTACTGAAATTAGCAGTATTGATTCCGGCAATGTGGTTTCTGATGGAGCGCTATAAATGGCATCAATACTGGTTTGCCTCGTTGGGTATTCTTTGGCTACTTGTGGTCTATCCGGCTTTTATGCAATACCAACAATTCAAAGCACACACGCATATTTTAGAAGAAAATGCGCTTTGTGCCAAATGCCGCCATTTCGAGGAAACAGGGCATTTTTGTAAGATTCTCGACGAACACGTCAGTATCGACCACACACCTTGCGGCGGTGAGCGCTGGGAGGCAAAATCTTTGGGTCATGACAATAATGATGAAACATTTTCTTGATACAATTCTTCGGACACAGAAGTAATACCACAAATTTAAAGCACTTTTCTTACGTTTCTTTTGCCTAATGGATAATTACAACGAAACATACTACAATCACCCGGAACGGGTTGGCTTTGGAAAACGCTTCCTTGCTACACTTTTAGACAATATGATAGTCGCAATTATCGCTACTATTCTTGTCTTTACCGTCGGCACGAAACTTTTGGAAGTATTGCACTTAGATGATGAGACAGAGTTCAGTATTTTTAGCGACAATGCCGCGGATGAGGAAGCAGAAGAATTACTTCAATCGCTCAATATCAACACCAATATGCTTTTTGCCCTGACAATGCTGAGTAATCTGACAACACTTCTATACAGCATGAGCGAGTTATTTACCAATGCCTCTCCTGGTAAACGGATAATGGGTATTGTTATCGGAAGCGATATGGGTGAGCCAGCTTCCAAAACGCTTTTAGCGCGGCGCTGGGCATTACGATATGGAGCATACTTATTAGCATTATTTGCAGCAACAGCAACTCTCAGTTCGATTGTGAGTTTTCTCGTCACATGTGGTTTTCTTCTGGCACTCGGCGCTCAGCGCCAAGCATTGCATGACATGGCTGTTCACTCAGCAGTCTATTACCGTGAGGATTTACCATCTGTATAACTGTACTATTTCATCAAATCGGTAGTTTTCTATGCCTAACCGTCGCACATTTTTGAAACAAGTAGCTGTATCTACCAGCGTTGTACTTCCTATCTTTCATCATACACTCCATGCACAAACCGACGGTCTGCGTTATCGTGCATCAGCAAAAAATATGTTTTACGGAGCAGCAACGTCTGAAGACCGATTGAAAAACGATACTGCTTACCGTCAAGCGATGATTCGAGAATGTGGAATTATCACCCCCGAATATGAAATGAAATGGGACAGAATGCGTCCTTCAGCAACAACCTATAATTTCGTTGATTCGGATTATATCGTCAATTTTGCACGACAAAACGGGATGCTTGTCCACGGGCACACACTCTGTTGGCATAGAGCACTACCGAGTTGGTTCTATGGAACAGTGAATCGCTCTAATGCAGAACAGTATTTACGCAGTCATATTCAAACTGTTGTCAGCCGCTATCGAGGACAAATACACTCGTGGGACGTTGTGAATGAAGTTATTGAAACACAGGATAATACCTTCAATAAACTGCGTAATAGTCTTTGGTATCAGTATTTAGGCGAGAACTACATCGATATTGCTTTCCGCACTGCTGCTCAGGCAGACCCTTCTGCTCTTTTGGTATATAATGAATACGGTGTGGAATTTGATGATAATGTTCGGCGCGACGCAATTTTAGGCTTGCTACAGCGATTGGTAGCACGTCGTGTCCCGATTCATGCGCTCGGCATACAAGGACATATGCGCACCGGTGATTCCGCAAAATTCAATGCGAACACCTCTTTATTCCGCAAGTTCTTAAGCGATGTTGCGGCACTTGGCTTAAAAATTATCGTGACTGAATTTGACTGTGATGACCGTTCATTACCCTCTAATACACAGCAACGTGATGACGGCGTTGGACGAATGTACGGCGATTATTGCTCGGTTGTCATGAATAACCCCGCCGTTATTGGTTTTATTACATGGGGTTTAACTGACAAATATACTGAACTCAATGCTTCTGCACCGCGCCCGGACCGCCAGTTGCAACGTCCTTTGCCACTTGATTCTGCAATGCAACGCAAAAACGCATGGTATTCGCTCGAATGGTGGTTCAACAACACAACAACCAGACCACGCACCATAACAAGTGTGATAAATGAAACTGCTACCCAAGCCCCTATACTGAATGTACACTGTTCTCCAAATCCGGTTTCTTCAGCATTAACCATTCATTTTCGTTTAGAAGAACCGTCACATCTTCATATTAACATAGTCGATACTCGTGGTATTGTTGTTGCAACTCTATCGAACGAGGTATTCCAGCGCGGTGAGCATCATATTCAGTGGAATGCAGGAGAAGTAGCGCAAGGCTTATATTGGTGTATGTTGAAATCTTATCAGGGACAAACGAGTATTCCTATTGTAGTAGCACGCTAGAGTCAACATACCATAAAAGTAATTGACGCAAAAACGGTGCAATCATATTTTGTCTCAAAAGATAATACGTAGAATACACATTCGTTTTATCTAGACAATTCAATAGGGCGTTTGCACCATATTTTACGGTATTTTCTCATAGGACTATTTCAACAAAGGCAAAAATACATGTACAGTTGTTCCTACGTTCACATCGCTGCTAATCGTCAAACTGCCACCGTGTAATTCGACGATTCTTTTGGTAATCTCTAATCCCAAACCTTGTCCTTGCTGTTCATGACGGTCGCGGTCAAATTGCATATAAGCACCGATATTGGCAATTTGTTCGGGCTTCATTCCACGCCCTTCATCTTGAATAGCAATCACATAAAAATCTCCTCGCCGCTCACCGGTTAGTCGAATAGTCGTTTTAGGCATAGAAAATTTACAGGCATTACTCATCAGTTCATGAGTAATTTTGCGCAAATAGGCATCAGAAATACCCAAAGCTGCGGGAGCAAATTGTATTTCTAAACGATGTAAATTCCCGTAACTGAGAATTTGATGCTTTGCAGCTTCCTGAATAATTGCTTCCGCACCCGGTAAAATAAACGATGTTAACTCTTCTTTAATCCCCTTTTGCCCTGCCATTATTTCCAACCGCGCCAAATAGATAAAATTCTCCACTAAAGCACTCAAACGATGCCCCGATGAAACAATCGTTGAAATCATCTCCATTGCTTGTTCGCGTGTAAGTCGGTCGTAATCACTCGCAAGAAGTTCACCAAAAACAATAATAGAACTCAAAGGGGTACGAAACTCGTGAGGAAGACGCATCGCAATACTACGGCGTAACTGTTCTAACTGCTGCGACGATTGTTGAACAATTTTTTCGCGCTGTGTGATGCGCACTTCGATACACCGCAACAAATCTTCCGTTGAAAAAGGCTTCGTTAAATAATCATCAGCACCAAGTTTCATGCCGTGCCTGATTTCATCGGGGTCGCGACGAGCCGAAAGAAGCAAAACAGGAATAGTAGCAGTGGCGGCATGATTGCGAAGTTCCAATAACACCTCATATCCACTCATGCCCGGCATCATCACATCACACAAAACAATATCCGGCTGAGTACGGTTTACAAGGTTTACCCCTTCACGTCCGTTTGATGCACCGAAGGTAACATAATCGTATGCTTCTAGGATACGCTCAATCGTGCGGAGTGTGGTTTCATCATCGTCAATAACGACTATTTTTTTGCGGTTCGTACTCATATCACCAATTATGTTGATACTCACAGAATTTCTTTTGCCAATACCTACAAATACATTCGCCCTACTGATTACGGATACACGTATAAATGGACATTTCGCACTCTCTTGGCTGAATTTTGCGAAGACGTGTCTCTGGTATAAACTACTTACTTCTTAAGGATTTCACAAATATTTCCTCGTCTTCTCTTTTCGGCAGAACACTCCCTTTGCACTCTTTCTACGTATTCAATTTTCTACCAACAATTTTTCCGAAACAAAACTGTTCAGATTCTGTATGAAATTATCGTCAACTAATCTGCACAGACAATTTGAGCGCGTTGCTCTTGGGCTTGCGCTAGGCGCACAATCTAACTCTGCAACACAGGAAGAGACTACGCTAAACTTACCTGTGAGGCAAACATTTACTATCCAGAGCTTATCAGACAAAATCTCTTGCCAAAATACTCATCAACACTGTGTCAACATACCGTCCATTGATAAGTACATCTTCGCGTAAGCGCCCTTCTTGAACAAACCCAACCTTCTCGTAACTGCGTATTGCGGCAGTATGTTCCGCATGAACTCCCAGATAAATTTTATTCAAACTCAAACGCTCAAAACCGTGTTGAACAATAAGACGACACGCCTCCGTACCATACCCTTTGCCACGTGCGGCATTATCACCAATCATTATTCCAAATTCCGCTTTTCGGTTCAAAAAATCTATCCCGCTTAAACTCACCACGCCAACAATTCTATCCATACCATTTGGAACAATACCGAGTTGAATTTTGGTAGAAGAATTAGCGATACCGGAACGGTAGAATTCCAGTTGTTTTTGAAGCGTGTTGGGAAAATAGCGCTGTTGGACAAATTCCGTTGCTTCTGGGTTATTAAACCAACCATACCAGCCGCTTTCCATCACATCCCGCTCAGAAAGTGCTTTCAACACGATATTGTCACCACGAATAAAAATATCACGTTCATCAAGTGCTGGCGAAGTTTGTATTTCTTGTTCGTTCATAGCAATGTTGAAATGCAATAATAATGAGTCTGTACAATGGGAGGGGTATATGTTTGCAACAAAATACTTTTCGGTAAAAAGATTATGCGTCTTGAGCCGCTTGAGTACTTGCATCTTCAGTTTCAAATAAAGCATTCACAAATTCCGTTGGATTAAATTCCTGCAAATCACCAATTTTTTCACCAACACCGATGTACCGCACAGGAATTTTGAATTCATTCGCAATAGCAATAACGACACCACCTTTTGCGGTACCGTCTAATTTTGTGAGAACAAGTCCCGTAACCGGAGCAACTTTGGTAAATTCTTTTGCTTGTTGAATGGCATTTTGCCCGGTGGTTGCATCCAAAACAAGCCAGATTTCATCAGGTGCAGCGGGCTTGAGTTTTTTCATCACACGCCCAATTTTCTCTAATTCTGCCATCAACCCCGTTTTATTATGCAAACGCCCCGCAGTGTCAATCAGCACACAATCGGCATTCCGCGCAATAGCAGCTTGGAGCGTATCAAAAGCCACCGCGGCAGGGTCTGCGCCTTGTTGCTGAGTAATGATCGGTACTTCTGCGCGTTCTGCCCAAACTTCCAACTGTTCAGTCGCCGCCGCACGAAATGTATCGGCTGCGCCAATCAGAACGTTTTTACCATCTTCCTTAAAATTTGCCGCTAGTTTTCCAATGCTCGTTGTTTTACCGACACCATTGACACCAACGACCATAATCACAAAAGGCTTACTGTCCTCAAAGGGTTTGAGGCTCTCGCGCCCTTGCTGCAAAATGGCGAGAATTTCTTGTTTGATAAAATCGTACAATTCGGCAGCATTATCCAAGCCTTCTTTCCGAACACGTGTCCGCACAGCAGCAATCAACGCATTTGTGGTTTTTACGCCAATATCTGCCGTGATAAGAATTTCTTCTATTTCGGCAATCAGCGTTTCATCTATCTTCCGCCCGGGCAGAAGCGCTCCTGCAAGGCGATTGACAAGATTTGTCCGCGTTTTCGTTAACCCTTCGCGGAGGCGTGTAAATTTGAGTTTCTCTTTGGTATTACTAACCGCTGTACTCACTTTTTCGCGAGTTTCCGCCATTTTGTCCGCTACTTTCTCTTTCGCGGAGCTGACTTTTTCTTTGAATTTATCGAATAGTGCCATAATCCAGCAAATCCTCATCGAAAATTATTGAACAAGAAAAACCCGAAAAGCAAGATTCTGTCTTGTTTTCGGGTCTGCAAGTAGGATGATACCTAAATGAAGTAGGGAAAAAAGGGACGACAGGAGAACAGAATGAACCCACTGTCAAGCCCTATGATGATGGGCAATTGAGGCATTTATTGTTGAGAAAAGCGGTTACAAGGCTTCATTTACACCTCATTATCCCAAATAAGCACGCAGTGCTTTTGAACGCGAAGCATGGCGCAAACGGCGAATTGCTTTTTCTTTGATTTGGCGCACCCGTTCACGAGTCAAATTAAAGCGCTCACCAATTTCTTCTAGTGTCAGAGAATGCTCATTGTCTAAACCGAAATAAAGACGGACAACCTCCGCTTCGCGCTCGGAGAGCGTTGAAAGCGCACGCCGTACTTCTACACGAAGTGATTCAGCCATAAGACCATGATCCGGCGGCGGTTGTTGTTCATTGGGCAACACGTCCAAGAGGCGATTATCTTCGCCATCGTTAAAAGGAGCATCGACCGATAAGTGCCGACCGGAAATTTTGATCGTATCGGTGACTTCGCTCATGCTCATATCTAGTTGCTCGGCGAGCTCAGCACTCGTCGGTTCGCGCTCGTATGCTTGTTCCAACTCACTGTATTTTTTTCCGATTTTATTTAATGCGCCAACACGGTTAAGCGGCAAGCGGACTATACGAGACTGCTCTGCCAGTGCTTGCAAAATTGATTGACGGATCCACCAAACAGCGTAAGAAATAAACTTAAAGCCGCGAGTTTCATCGAAGCGCTTTGCTGCTTTGATCAAACCCAAGTTACCTTCGTTAATTAAATCACCAAGGGAAAGACCTTGATTTTGATACTGCTTTGCTACCGACACCACGAAACGAAGGTTTGCTTTCGTCAAGCGCTCCATAGCACGCTGCCCTTCATCACCGCCTTTTTTAATCTGTTTAGCAATTTCGATTTCTTCATCGCCTGTCAGGAGTTCTACTCGTCCGATTTCCTGCAAATATTTATCAAGCGATTGACTTTCGCGGTTTGTGTATTGTTTTGTTATGCGCATAGCTACTGTGAAGAACTAAAATGTTGTTGTATGCCTCAAATCATGGAAGAAGAAAATAACCCCGTACAGTCATTGTACGTATCTGCGCGACACATCGTATCATGCGCGCTATAGTTATACGTGACAAACCTTTGAAAGGTTCATATATTCCCTGTACATTCAGAGTTCCAAGTCTGAAAAGACAAACCCTAAAATTACAGATTTCAATGGACTGTACCAAAGTTTTTTTTATTCTTTTACTCTACTTGCATAGACGAATTACTCTACATTTTATTGGAGGATCATTTCTTCCCCGATTATCATGTCCGACGTGTAATCCCAATAATCAAAATGGGAGGCGTGAGGGCTTGTCCGGCAGCACGGGATTGATGAATTTTCCTCACGATGTCCATCCCTTTAGTAACACGTCCAAAAGCAGCAAAGCCCTGTCTGTCAGGATTACGATACCCACCAAAATCTAATTGAGGCTGATCGCCAATACAGATAAAAAACTCATATTGAGCAGTATTCGGCTCATCTCGCGCCATAGAAAGCGTACCGTCAAGATGCTTAACGCCCGTTTCTTTAGTAGTTTCAAGAGCTATGGGCGGCATAGCATAACGCTCATACAGATTCCCGATAGTCGATTGTATGACCTCAATTTTTAAGCTGTCTGGTTTGTCCGATTGATTATCTTTTTTTACGGTGCGATGAAAAAAACCACCTGTATAATATCCACCGATGACATAATGCAAGAAATTTTCTACCGTTCCGGGTGCAGAGCGCCTAAAAAGGTCTGCCTCAATCACACCAATAGTTGTGCGAATACTAATTTTCACGATTGCAGCCGTGTCCGGTAAATTCTGATGAATTACCGAAGTCGATTGTTCCTGAACAGTTGCAGTGCTAACCTGTGGACAGACCTGTGACGCAGATACAGAGGAAGTTGAAGCCGAAGTAACAGATACTTGTACTGAGCTTGCTTCTAATGATTGTATAGCGGATTTTCCTGAAATCTTTCTTGTAGATTTTGCTGATGATTGCGCAAAAACAGGCTCAACAAATACCAACATTGCACAACCAGCTACTACATAATGCACACAAAATGCAGCAAACACCTGTAGTAATGCTATTTTTAGCATAGAAAAAAGTATCATATAACTTGAATTCAAGTAATCGTAGAACAAAAAGCGCTGATGATTATTTACAACTAAGAGCAAATATACCGCTTTTACATAGGAATTACACGAGGCTTTCTTTTGTGAAACTTTTCTTATGATTTAGCGTATGACATAAATTTATTCCGTTTTTTTCACCAACCATGTTTTCAGGAGACATTTATGAAAAAACTTCGCAACTCTTTGTTGCTTGTCCTCTTGTCAGCATTCCCTATGCTGACCTTCGCCCAACCTCCCGCAACACCTCCGGCAGGCGGCGCAACGTCTGGTGGAGCCGCCGGGGGAATCAAGCCCTACAAAGATGTTATCACAGCGCAAGCTAAGAGCGACGACGGCTTATTTACCGTTCACCGCATTGACGAAAAAGTATTTTACGAAATTCCGAATAAATTGCTCGGAAAAGATATGCTCCTCGTTACACGTCAAGCAAAAACACCGTCCGTCGGCTATGGTGGGGAAGAAACAAATGAAGAAATTGTACGCTGGGAACGCAAATACAATCGTATTTTGCTCCGCGCTGTGATGTTTTCCAATGTCGCTGCTGATTCACTCCCCATTTCTAAAGCAGTCCGCAATGCCAACAATGAGGAAATCATTGCCTCGTTTCCTATTCAAGCCCTTGCCAAAGATTCTAACGGCGTAGTGATTGACGTTACGTCCATGTTCACAACCGATATTGGCATTTTAACCCCACCCAAATCAACGCGCGACCAATTCCGCATGACAGCGTTGGATGCAAGCCGCTCCTACGTTGATTATGCGCGGAGTTTTCCTGAAAACATCGAAGTGGAAAATGTTCTGACATATGGCGCCGAAGCCGCCCCGCAGAATCCTTCTTCGCGGACAATGACCTTTACTATGCACCACCCAATGGTCAAACTCCCCGAAACACCGATGATGGCTCGCTATGCAGACCCACGTGTAGGCTGGTTTTCACACACGCGCACCGATTACGGTTTGCCGACACAAAAAGCTGAACGCCGCTCCATTATTCGCCGTTGGCGCTTAGAGCCGAAAGACGAAGCAGCATATTTTCGTGGTGAACTGGTCGAGCCGAAAAAACCGATTACCTACTATATTGATCCCGCAACACCCGTTCAATGGCGTGCTGCACTCAAAAAAGGCGTAGAGGCATGGAACGTTGCTTTTGAACAAGCGGGCTTCAAAAATGCCATTCGCTGTATTGACCCACCGTCTCCAAAAGAAGACCCCGAATGGTCGCCAGAAGATGCTCGTTATTCGGTCATACGCTACTATCCTTCCCCCATCGAAAACGCTTACGGACCCAATGTTTATGACCCGCGTTCCGGCGAGATTATTGAATCGGATATCGGCTGGTTCCATAATGTGATGAATCTGCTCCGCGAATGGTATTTCGTACAAGCCGTTGCTGACCCACGCTCCCATAAAATGCCGCTTCCCGACAGCTTAATGAGTGAACTTATCACGTTTGTTTCCGCGCATGAAGTCGGTCATACACTTGGCTTTCCACATAACATGAAGGCTTCTAACGCATATCCCGTTGACTCATTGCGCTCCAAAACATTCACACAGCAATACGGCACAGCACCGAGTATCATGGACTATGCACGATTCAACTATGTTGCTCAACCCGGCGACGGTGCAGCAATGATGCCGAATGTCGGTCCTTACGATAAATTTGCGACGAAATGGGGTTACAAACTTGTTCAAGGTGCGAAAACCCCTGAAGATGAACTCCCAACAACACGCGCTTGGGCAAAAGAAGCACAAAAAGATAAAATGCTTCGTTTCGGTGCCCAGCAGTTTAGCATCGTGGATCCGCTTTCCCAAACTGAAGATTTAGGCGATGACGCGATGAAAGCTACTGCTTACGGTTTGAAGAATCTTGAGCGCATTATGGGCTACCTACCGGAAGCATCCGCAAAAGCAGGTGATAATTTCGACGAACTCAAAGGTTTGTATGAAGAAGTCTTGGGTCAGTGGAACCGCGAAATGGGACACGTTGCGAACTATCCCGGCGGTGTGGATATTGTACTCAAAGTCAATGGCGACGAAGGCACACAGTACAGCGCTTTACCGCGTGAGCGCCAAAAAGCAGCTGTACAATTTTTGAGCGATAATGCTTGGAAAGCCCCCAAATTCATGCTTCGTGAGGATGTAATTCGTAAAATTTACCCGAATGGCTCGGTGAAGCAGTTGCAAGATGCGCAAGGTCGCCTTGTACGGACAGTTCTCAGCAATGATAAACTTCTTCGCCTTTTAGAGCAAGAGTCACTCGAAGGCACAAAAGCATACTCCGTCCGCGAACTTTTCAACGATGTAGAAAATGCACTCTTTAGCGATGTAAAGCAAGCAAAACCGCAAACCGATGATTATCGCCGTAATTTGCAACGTACTCTCGTGGATGAACTTGGTAAAAAACTTGTACCGCCGCCCGCACCAGTTGTTCCGCCCGGATTCGAGCAATTCCGTGCTATGTTTGGTGTGCCGGATGTCTCAAACACAGACGTACGCGGTTTGGCACGGATGCAACTGGAAGGCTTGAAAGCGACCTGTTCAAGCGCTGCCGGTAAAGCTACGGATGCGGTAACGAAAGCACATCTGCGCGATTTGGCGGTAACGATTGACAACATCCTTGACCCGAAAAAATAGCACTACCCTAATTGATAAAAACTCCAAAGCCGCTTCCAATCGAATTTGGAAGCGGCTTTGTGTTATTGAGCCTGAGCTGCTTTTGCTTTGAGTGCTCGTTTTTTGCCCTTTTTCGGACGGCGATTACCGAAACTACCGTTCCAGACTTTGCCGCGCCGTGAGCGTTTGTCGCCTCTACCCATAATGATTGTAAGGATGATCAAGCGTTGAACAAGAAATGAATTGAAAGAGAGTGTTAAGATACGGAGTTTTTCTTTCCCAGCAATACCTTCAATGCGAATTTCCTTTATGGAAGTTTTTCTAACGAAGTTCTTTCTGAGGCGCTTGATTGTTTTTTTTCAGGCTGTCGGCGTTGTTGTTTTGCCGTTCAAGTTCTTTTTTAGTTTCTTCTTCAGCAATTCGGCGAGCACGATTTCGTGCCGAATCCAATAATTGCCGCAATTTTTCGGGATTACGGGAAAGCTCATGAAATTGGCTACGAAACACCCCTTCGGAGAAACCGTACTGTGAAAATACATCTTGAACACGCTTGTTTGCTTGTGCGGAATCGTTAGCAAACTGCTCACGCACAATGAGAATTTCCGTGTATGCCTGGACAAACCGCTCATCTTCTTGTGTCCATGATTTTGTACATGCCGAAAACATCATTCCTCCCGCAACAATACACAACAACGCCCGCCGGAGCATAACCATTTTTGTCAGTGCTGTTGTAACAACGTTATTACGCCTAACAATGTTTACAACATAGGAAATACCCGAACTACAAGACGGTAATGGCATCACAGCACTCCTTTCGTACTGGGAATAGCATTATTACCTGCGTCGCGGCGAACAGCAATTTTTATTGCTCGTGCAAATGCTTTGAACATGGATTCAATTTTATGATGCTCGTTTTCTGCTTCGGCACGAATATTCAGCGTACATTTTGCGGTATCAGTAAAGGATTTGAAAAAATGGTGGAACATTTCCGTCGGGACATCCCCAATTTTTTCGCGGTGAAATTCGGCATCCCAAACAAGCCAATTTCTCCCTGAAAAATCCAATGCCGCATGAATACGTTGTTGATTAAACTCGGCATCACCAAAAGAAACTTCTGCTTCTGCCAACGCCTCATCCATCGGCAAAAGGCAATAACCATACCGTTCAATACCGCGCTTATCGCCAAGCGCTTTCAAATAAGCTTCACCGAGAGCTAAAGCTGTATCCTCTATGGTGTGGTGCTCGTCAATATGCAAATCTCCCTCGGTACGAATAGTCAAATCACAACCGGAATGACGCGCCAATTGGTCAAGCATATGGTCAAAAAAGCCTAGACCCGTGTGAATATGAGCCTTGCCACTCCCATCCAGATTTAATTCGATGGTAATATCTGTCTCATTTGTTTTGCGATGAACACTTGCTTTCCGCTGTGGACGCTCTTGCACAAGCAAGAAATCGTAAATATCCAGCCACGATGCGGCTTCCAGAGCAATTGGCAATCCGGCAGTATCGGTGCGGCTTGTGGTGTGGAGTTTTGAGGCGGAAGATTGCAATAAAATTGCTTTTGCGCCCAGATTTTGTGCGAGCTGCGCATCAGTAATGCGGTCGCCGATAACAAAGGAATGTTCCCAATCAATACGATGCTGCTCAGTTCCACTCAAATAGTGCGTAAAAAGACCAATTCCCGGCTTGCGCGTTGGTTTTTGCTCACGTGCAAAACTGCGGTCAATGAGTATATCCTCGAACTCAATATCTTCGCCACGCAAAATATCCAGCATTTTATTGTGAGTGGGATAAAACGTCTCTTCGGGAAACGAAGAGGTTCCCAAGCCGTCTTGATTGGTCGCCATGACCAGTGAGTACGAAAATTCTTTACAAATGCGAGCAAGCGTTGTGATGCTGTACGGCAAAAAAGAGAGTTTTTCAAGAGAATCAATTTGTTCATCCGGCGGCTCGGCAATAATTGTACCGTCGCGGTCAATGATAAGCAAGCGTTTCATTAAGTACAAGATTGTAGGAAAAAATTATGAAAAAACGGTCAGCAGTCACTTTTTCAAGCCCCAAAGATACTGAATTTCCTCCAAAAACAACGCCGGAAGAGTGTGCTACTTTTTACACACACATCTTCCGGCGTAGTATTCAACTCGCTTTTACCTTAACAATTGATACTTGAATTACAAATGCTCAAAATCCGAATTTGATATTTTGACGTGCAAACAAGTTGATCGCATTACTTACTTTGTGCTACGGAAGCCAGATGTTATGGCGCATTACCATATATGCCGCCGCTCTGCGTAGATAGCTCAAGATCATCGTGCACACAACCTGATGAAATTACTTCAAGCGAAAGATAATCGGAATACTCACCCAGCAATCAAGCGGCGTTGTACCCTGAATTGCCGGAGTAAAACGAGAAGCCATTACTGCTTCGCTAGCGGCTTTATTAAGCAGATCGGAATCACTACTTTCAACTATATATTTTTTCGGATTGCCTTTTTTATCAATTAATACGCGGATATTGACAATGCCTTCAATTCCGGCACGACGTGCAACGTCAGGATAGACAATCTTTTTTTGTAATTCAGCTAAGTCAATATACGGCTCTTTATCTACTGCCATAAACTCATACGCATCGGGCTCACCATCGCGGACTTCTTCGGTAACTTCTGTTGCCAAACCTAAATATCCCGAGTCCTCACCACTTCCACCAATAGTACTTGCGCGCGATATTTCATCAACATTAGCAAAGTCCTTCACATCAGGCGCAATTAAAGCATCCGGTACGGGAACAGGCGTTCCGGCACGCGCAGCCGGACCGGGCGCAACACTAGGCGGCGGAGGTGGTGTCTCGCTTTGAGCCGGTGGAGGCGGAAGCTGTGTCAACTTCATTTTGTTAATAACCGGTCCTTTTGCTTTGCTAAGAGAAGAACTTGCAAGAAAGCCGGCATAACCACCTAAAAGCAACGAAGCACCAACAATTGCAGCTGTAAAACCGCGAAATGTAGCTTGTGGGATGAATTGTTTAAGCTCTGTAGCACCGTAGCGAGGCGTTTGCGCAGTTACCACAGTCAATGGAGGAGTACCATTTGCCCTTACGGACTGCTCTGTTGTGGGCATGTCGAGAACTTCGATATTGGAAGACATTTGATATATCCTAGAATGAAACATAAGCAAAATCTACTGTATGTAGTTTCGCATACGCAAAGTTCTCACTCTTGTTTCACGTGACAAAGTAATGATTTGATAATGTCCTGTGTCAAACTCTTCACAAACAAAAAGCGCATAGCTACAAAAACGTAACTACGCGCTTTTCAAAAAATCGGCTGGAAAACGACAAGACACTCTCACGATGCAGAAATACAGAAAAACCAAGGAATCCGGGCGCACTGAAGAATCTACAACTGAAATTTTTCCGTCGAATTTTCAGCATAACCTTAAGGTCAATGTTTCTAAAACAAGTGCAGGTAGCACTGATTAGAAACGCTCACCCTGACCTTCACGCTGACGGAAACCGCCACCACGAGGACCACCACTATTGCCGCGCGGACGGAAGTCGCGACGCGGACGCTCTTCGCGGGGACGAGCTTCATTTACTACCAAGGCACGTCCGTTGATTTGCATACCGTTCATTGCATCGGTAGCTGCTTTTGCTTCGTCTTCATTGTTCATTTCAACGAAACCAAAGCCGCGTGAACGACCAGTGAACTTGTCCATCACGACGGACGATGAATCAACCGTGCCATACGGTTCAAACATGGAACGGAGTTGCTCCGTATCGGTGCTGTAAGGCAGGTTGCCTACGTAGATATTCATACAAAAAAACCTCAAACAGCGCGGAAAATCAAGAAAAAATCACATACAAACTTCTGAAAACTATCTAACCAATGAAGTTGTACGGCGCTTATTGCCGCGCGAAATCAACAAACACAATGCAAGTTACGATTTATCTAGCGCTTTGCAAGGATATTTTCCATTCCATGACGAATTATTTTTTCTATCTGATTCACCAGCGCCCGAGACTTGGTACAACAAGACCGAGGAGAATATCCGCACACAGGCTTACAATCAAGCGTAGCAGCAAACATGAGATTCATTTTCCCAATAGTTCCGATATTGCTCCCCTCCGCCAATGAATGACTTCTCACATGAAAAGTTCCGTCAAAATTCCCTTGATGAAACTTTTTTTCTACCTGAGCGTAGGTATGAAAAAATCCTTTCTTTTCGATTTATTTCCGCGCACGAGGTGGTAATATGATACGCAAAATACTTTTTTTCGGACTCTTCATTTCAGGCATTATCCTGTATGCCTTCAAAAGCCACAATGACGGCTGGTGGGGCTGGGGCAAGCGTGGAAGCGGTGTGGAACGAACCGAAACTCGGAATATCAGTGACTTTTCACGGCTCGATGTCGGTGGAGCATTCGATGTAGAGCTTACTTGTGGCAAAGAAGCAGGTCTGGAGCTCACGGCAGACGATAACCTTCTTGAAGATATTGCGACAACAGTACGCGGTAACACGTTATACATTGAGACCAAACAAAATATTTCGCCCAAAGTAAAACTTCGCCTGCGCATTACCACAAAAACATTGGAAGATCTCCAAAGTTCCGGTGCCAGTGATGTCGTCTTACATGACGTTAAAAGCCCTGAACTTCGCATTGAAACAAGTGGTGCTGGCTCTGTTAAAGCGAATGTCCAAACAACAAAGCTGTTTGTAGGAACAAGTGGTGCCGGAAATGTCCTTTTAAGCGGTAGTGCGGAGACTTTTGATGTAGAAACAAGCGGTGCTGCGGAAATTAAATCCCGCGACCTTGCTACTAAAACCGCCAAAATTGATGTTTCCGGTGCGGGCGATGTCGAAGTTCGTGTGAGTGAAGAACTTCGCGTTAGTGTTTCCGGAGCAGGTGATGTGCGCTACTTCGGTAATCCAAGTCGCGTCAGCAAAGAAGTTTCGGGCGCGGGCAGCGTCTCCAAAAAAGGCGATTAGCATAACCAGAAATCAGACGTTTTCTTTCCGTCTCAACAACTCCTTCCAGAACACACAAGGCTATACAATTGCTTGATTTTAAGCGTTGTATAGCCTTTTGTGTTTGATATACCTTCCTTCCTTTCTTGCCGATAAAACGATAAAATTTTTCTTCGATGTAACTTTTGTGCCAACAGAGCGCTCTCCTGTATATCGTGTGTCTCAAACGCATTGTACAGCAAATTTCTTTTCCCGAAATTTGGCGTTTGAGTTCTTGCAGAAGAGCTTTTCTCTCATGTTTTTACCGTGTTCATGCGCGATACAACCCTTCCTGAGCGGCATAAGCACTTTGAGTCCGCCATAGATCCCTTTGTGGCAGATTTACAACGCTTTATCCATTCGATGACGCGAGATACCGAACTTACAAAAGATGTTTTGGCAGAAACGTTTTACAAAGCCTATCGAAATTTTGATGCACTCCGTGAAATAAGTGCGATAAAATCGTGGTTGTTCACCATTGCGCGGCGTGAGTTTTATGAAATGCGCCAAAAGACCACCCGCACGGAATTCCTCACCGATGAGAGTGAAGAAGAATTTACCGACAGCGCTCCACAGCCTGACCAACGTGCAGATATATTTTTTCTGCATGAAGCACTGGAGCGCTTACCGGCAAAGCAAAAAGAAGCCTTACTACTTTTTGAGGTGTATGGTTTTTCGCTTGCGGAAATTCAGGAAATGCAGCAAGATTCTCTCTCCGCAGTAAAACAACGACTCAAACGAGGACGAGAGAAACTCGCTCAAATGCTTGGTGCGGAAGAAGCACTTTCTGAATAACGAGCTTTGCACGATTCACGAAAATTATACCGCTTATTCTTTTAATATCATGCCGAATCTTCACGAATATTTTCATCTTCTCCAAAACGAACAAACACCGCTTTCGGAGAGTCAAATGCGAGAACTTGTCAAATCTGCAATGACTCGTGCCGATATTGACATGGAACATTCTTCCAATGAACATTTTGACCATTTCCCTTCGGTGGAAACTACTCAATCATCTGCATCTACGCTTTCTTCATCGGCTGTTTCCTCACCTTCTTCAACACCCGTTGGGGTCTCCTTTACTGCTGCCACGAAAGGAATAGTGCTGGCTTTAAGTGCTATTTCGTGTATCACCATTGTGTACTTTGTACACAACAACATCACCAGCAAAGACAATACAGCACGGACGCTTTCTGAACAAAGCACTTCGATTCAGCCAATTCCCGAACAGCGCTTGGATTTACAAAAGGGATCTATTACCAAAATACCGGACAAACACTTACAAAGTCCGATGCCGGAAGATAATACTCCGCAACGCCGCTTGATTTCTCGTAGTACAAATCGCTCGGAAGTGAATAATTTGCCACAAACTGCCCATCCTTTGCACACTGAATCGCTTTTTACCAACACAACCTTGGAAAATTTGATGCTATCTTCGGCGGCTATTCCTGATTCCCTCTTGCCGACAGATTTTCGGGGCTTGTTAATACCGCCATCGTTAGCAAAAGCAATCGTGGAGCGTAGGTTACAAGCGGCGCTAGCAATTACTGACAGCATAGTAAACTCGGCTCAAACAGCCTACAACTACGCTTTACGAGGTCATGTACAAAAACTGCTCAATAATTCGCAAGCAGCAATTGATGATTACGAAGAATCACTTGCTATTGAGCCCAAAGCGTCATTATTTCTTGCCCGCGGACTCTTGCTTTTGGATAACCATAAACCCCAAGACGCATGGAAAGATTTTACCGCAGCGCTCAACATCAACCCGCGTGACAAAGAGGCGTTGTACTCGCGTGCTATTGCTGCATACAGCCTCAAGCGATTTGAGGAGGCTTGTGATGATTGGTCACGGTCGGCGCAATTAGGATACCATCTCGCCGATTCGATGATAAGCATTAAGTGTCGAGAATATTTCCAGAATAATGCCCGCTCTACAATTCTTCCCGAAAATCTTTTACCTCGTTTTCAAGCAAAATCATTTCCTAACAGTAAGGAATCAAATTCTGACACCGATGAAAAGAAGTATTTATCGGATATCCTCAATAGGATGGTGGAAATACAAAGGATTCTGAACACGGAACACGTCCCCGCCAACATCAACAAAATACGCCTTGATTCAGGTTCGTTGCGGCAGTTAAGCGCAGAATGCGGCACAGATGCAGCGTTAAATCGCAGAGGTGCCGGACTTATCTGCTCAATTCATTACCTCTACCGATTTGCTTTTGAACAGCAAGACGGAATTTTGATGGTGTATATCAACAATCTCCACAAACATATTGTTGCTCTCGCTCTCCAAAATTCCGGCAACCAGCGCTTCACAAATTCAAACAACGACCCCACTCTCCGCGATGATGGGATTAATTACGACCAAATGATAGCGAAAGAACTGCAAAATGGCGGCAGCACACAAAAGGTACAAGAATTGCAAAGCAAAAAAATGCGCCAAACCATGGTACGGAATATCAATCAACTCCAAAATGAACAAGCGCCAAAGCAGCCGCGTCTGCACAACCACGAGGCACTACGCATTATTGAGCAGGCTATTGGGTATTTCCGCGACGAATACAAAAACGTAACAGACACAACTAACACCTCATCAACCATTCAAGATTGAAGGATCTGGCATTCACACACACTGAATTCATTAGTTTTTGAAGCATGAGTTACAAACTATTCAATCTGATTACCTCTCAAACAGCCTCTAAAAAGTCATTAACCAAAACGCCCGCTTATCATAACCAATAAACGGGCATTTTTTGTCAGCCTTTTCAAATTTCAATCGTTCCCTGTAAATACGCCGCTCCATGACCGCCCATCAAAACCCGCTTACCCTTTAACTCACAGAAAAGTTGCCCGCCCCGCTTAGAAACTTGCTGTGCGATAAGCGTTGTTTTTCCTAATTTCTCCGCCCAATACGGCACCAAAGTACAATGCGCCGAGCCAGTTACAGGATCTTCAAATATTCCGGCATACACAGCAAAATACCGTGAGACAAAATCAACCACATCACACTGCATAGCGCTTTTTTCTTCGTCCGACAAACTGTTTGGGACTGCCGCACTGACGATAATACCATGCTTACCGAAAAACGCTTTGTCGCCACTAAAATCCGGCGTGAGGTTCAGTACGTCGCGTGGAGACGGCAGCACAACCAGATAATTCATCGCACTGCGATATGTTTCAAGCGGCTCTACACCTAAAGCGGTAATAATTGCTTTCGGCGCTTCTACTCGCTCTGAAGACCGAGCAGGAAAATCCAGCGTCAATAAATCACGCCCTGAGCGTAGTGATTGACTCACGCGCAATTCACCGCTTTTGCTTTGAAAGCGCACTGTTTCTGCGGTGTAACCAAGATAGTGATACAACACAAATGCACTTGCCAGCGTTGCATGACCGCAAAGCGGTATTTCAATTTCCGGCGTAAACCAACGCAAATCGTAATTTCCTTCTCCAAGCGGAACAAAAAATGCCGTTTCTGCCAGATTATTTTCTGCTGCGATATTTTGCATCACATCATCCGGAAGCCATTCCGTAAGCGGTACGACAGCCGCCGGATTTCCACGAAAGACCTTGCTTGTAAAAGCATCAATTTGATATATTGGCAATTTCATTGCGTTTCCCTAAAAGGTGCAACAATAGAAGAATTCGTTACAAAACTATTCTTTTTCGCTCAACCATAACAGATACAAAAAATATATTTTTTACCATTACAGTTCTGTGTTTTCACACGCATAAAACAATTATGCGAATTGAAGTTGCGTAGCACGCCTGAAATTCCTATTTTTCCGGCATCAACAGAATTGCTTCACCCTGATTGTCCCACAATGACGCTGCTGCCACTGGTCGAAAAACTTGCTCGGTTCATCAATGAAAAGCGCCCATTATTTGCTTTTGTCATGCTGGCAATTATCCCGATTGTCGGCACGGTAGGATATATGCTTGTCGAGGGCTGGTCTGTGTTTGATGCACTCTACATGACGACAATTACCATGACGACCATCGGTTATGGAGAAACGCACCCTCTTTCGTATAACGGACGCATTTTTACTATTGCGTTTATCATCGTTGGCGTAGGTATTGCTGCCTATTCGTTATCTATTTTAGTTGAAGCGCTTTTGCGTCCTGAACTTATTAGCAACAGTATTCTCAAACGGAAATTACGCAAAATGAACAATCATTACATTATTTGCGGTTACGGGCGCTCCGGTAGCCGCATTGCACGGGAATTACGCGACCTCGGCAAACCCTTTGTTATCGTAGAGCAAAATGCAGGACTACTCGAATCGCTCAATGAAGAAGGATACGTCGCTATTATCGGTGATGCTACCAATGAGGAAATCCTCCTAAAAGCAGGAATAGAGCGGGCAAAAGGCATTGCAATTTCGCTCGACAGCGACGCGGCAAATATTTTTGTAGCACTCACAGCACGAGGGATGAATCCGCAACTGTACATCGTTGCTCGTGCTGATGACTATTCTTCGCAAAGCAAACTCAAACGTGCCGGAGCAGACGCTGTGCTTTCGCCGCAAGAAATCGGTGCGGTTCGCATGACTCATATGCTGTTACAGCAGAACGTCATTGACTCCTTTGAACTCGTTACACGCCGCATCGCTCTTGATGTCTCGGTGAAAGAATTACAGATAGCGGATCATCCTCAGTTTATCGGCAAAACGATTGACGATTTACATCTTCAGCAGCGTTTTAACGTGATTGTTTTTGCCTTGAAATTACCGGACGAAACGGTTCAGTTTCCCGCACAAGCCTCCACAATCTTGGAGCGAGGAATGACGCTTATTCTTGCGGGGGTAAGCGATGATGTGATGCGGCTGACAATTGCCTAAACGCCCGGAATGCGTAAGCATCTGGCTCAAAAGTGTCTAGCGCAAATACGCAAGCAAATCTTCCAGAGAATTATTCCAGAGATCTTCCGTGCGTAGGATTCGCTCTTTACGAACAAGTTCCTCGCTAAACCGCACTATATCTTGTTTGACAGCATAAACTCCTTGCATGGTCTTTGAGCGACATTGCTCTATTTCGTGCTGTGCTGCTACATACTTCGCCCAAGTGCCACCCAACAAGCGCCCTTTGAGCGTTATCGGCATAGTTGCAGGAAATTCATCATCATACTTACGAAGTGGCTTCAATGCTAATACTTGAAGGAATGTTGCGCGAGTATCTTCAGCAAAACGCGGAGACGCAATATCGCCTTCATACACTGCTCTGTGTCCATAACGCCATGCAATAAACTTCCACGCTGACCGAAACACAATATTCTCCGGCACAATTCCTTGCTGTAACGCTGTTTGAATTTCGGGATACGTATGCACAATACCGCATAAAGGCTGTAACGCCCGTTTAGGCGTTATTGGTAATTCCACAGGTGAATACTGCTGCCACACCCCCCAAGCATCTAAGCGGCGCTTGTAAGCATCGGAGCGCTTTTGGAGGGGTTCCACCACGCGAGCAAATTCCCTGTACAGACCTTGTAATGACGAAATGGCATGGTCAAGCGACGCGGGGGAATGATTGCGTGCAGCAGAACTGTTCAACGGCGTTGATTCAGCAAGAGAATCAAGTAACGACCGCATAAATAGAGAAGGTTCAGCAGGAAGAAATTCCGGTAAAGCAGCGAAAACGGTATCAATGTGCATGAGCAAAGCAAAAATAAACGAACATACGTTGTGCGCCTTTTTAGGGCATAAAACCAATATCGCAAAAAGCACGAAGAGTACAAAACCTTGAATGCCTCATCCAAAGCAAGCTATTTGACAAAAAAACTACCATTTCCGCGCAGTATTTCGTAAGTTTGGAATCGCTTTGGTATCTTTTCGGGCAAAACATCCCGCAACCAAGCAAGCATTTTCTCAATATTCTCGGCATCAATGGCTCATCAATCCTCGAAAGGTCTTTCCGCAGAAGTTAAAGTTGGCGCAGTTACGCTCCTTTCGCTCATTCTTCTTTTAGCAGGTATCATCATCGGTAAAAGTGTGCTGGCGCGAACCGGTTTCACCACAATCACGATGTTTTCGCCATCATCGGGCGGCGTAGAAATTGCGTCTCCTGTTTTGGTTAATGGTGTGAAACGCGGCTCTGTTACACGCATACAACCCGTGAATGGCGGCGTTCTGATGACGGCTTCTATGGACAATATCGCTGACCTTCGGAAAGATGCTCTGGCGAGAATTATGATTTTGGAAATTACCGGCGGGCGCAAAATCGAAATTACTCCCGGAACAGCATCAGAGCGGCTTACAGAAAGTGATACCGTGCGCAGTATCTACACCGGTGACATTGCGGATTTAATTGCTATTATTGGCGAGGTCGGTCCGGATTTGAAAAATATTGTCCGCAAACTCGATACGATTGCCAACGCAGGAACAGCACTACTTGCGGACGGGAAAGTCGTCAGTGACACGCGCAAAGCTCTCAAAAATCTTTCTGAAGTCGCGGAAACAGCGAATACTCTTGTAGAACGCAATAAAGGTAACATTCAAACAATTGCGAATGACCTCACGGACATTACCCGCGACCTTCGCTCAACTGTGAAAACAAATACGCCTAAAGTTGATAAACTTGTTGCCCAGTTAGATTCAACGCTTACGGAAGCACGAAAACTTATCACTACAGGCGATAAAACCGTTAAGAATGTTGATGGCTTGGTCAAAAACGTGGATGATTTTATCAGCGATGCACGGAACAAAGAGAATCTTATTCATAAACTCGTCTATGATGTGGAATTTAATCGCCGTCTGGACAGCACCATTAGCCGCTTGCAGGTCTTTTTGGATAATTTACCGCAAAATGGTATCAACGTCAATGTTCGCCTAGGTTCGCGCCCATGAAATACGTCCCGCTTACCGAAGCCCTCCATTCCTACATTTGCGAAACATTCAGCGCTGAAGACGAGTTTTTACGCAATATAAAAATTGAAGCCGAGCAAGCAGGCTTACCCGCTATTCACATTGCGCCGGAGCAAGTATCATTCATCCAAGTTTTGCTACGAGCCGTTCAAGCGCAGCGAGTTTTGGAAATTGGTACGCTTGCCGGATACTCCGCCATTGCTATGGCACGTGTATTGCCGGAACATGGTCGTTTACTGACCTTAGAGCGTCAGCAAATCCACGCTGATTTTGCACAAAAAAAAATCCGCCAAGCCGCATTAGAACACGTTATCGAAGTGCGCGTCGGCAAAGCAGCGCATCTTTTGGAAACAATTCACGAAGAACCGTTTGATGCGGTCTTCATTGATGCTGATAAAGGCGGATATGAAGAATATCTGCGGAAAGCACTGCCTCTTTTGCGTGTTGGCGGTCTGGTCATGGCGGACAATACTCTCGCTTGGGGGAATATTGCTGATGCGAACTCAATGGAAAAGACCGTGCAGGCACTTCGAGCCTTTAACCACGCTATGAGCATTCACCCAAGCCTCCAAACGTGCCTTCTTCCTATTGCAGAAGGTATGACTATCGGTATCAAACTTGCATAATCGGTCAAACTCGCATAATCGACTCTCTCATTTGGGCAAATCCTGAACTCGCTCACCCACGTTCATTACGTTATGTCTTCTACACCGCAGAAAACCTCATCTCGCAAACAAGAACACGTCGAACTTTGTGTGCAGGAGCGCGTGAGTTTCCGTAAAAAAACGAGTGGATTTGAATCCATCGCGCTTCGGCACAATGCCTTGCCGGAGATTGACCTCAGTGATGTTTCTACAGAAACCTCCTTTCTTGGTAAAAAAATTGCTCAACCCTTGATGATTTCTTGCATGACGGGCGGTTATGCCGATGCGGAGCGCATCAATCGTGAATTAGCGGAAGTGTGCGCAGAATGTCAAATTCCGATGGGTGTAGGTTCGCAGCGCCAAGCCCTCGAAAAAACGGATTTCCATGAATCGTTCCGCGTTGTGCGCAAAGCCGCTCCCTCTCTGCCGATTACGGCAAATATCGGCGGTGCGGAGGTCGCAAAACCCCGTGTCCGTGAGCAATTGCGCGCAATTGTGGATATGATTGAAGCCGATGCCCTCACTATTCATTTGAACCCTTTGCAGGAACTTCTCCAACCGGAAGGTTCTCCGCGCTTTCGTGGAGTACTGGCAGGAATTGAGGAAATTTCTACAACTATCGGCGTTCCGATTATTGCGAAAGAAGTCGGCGCAGGCTTAGATGCCGATGTCATGCAAAGACTTTTTAACGCCGGAGTTCATATACTTGACGTTGCCGGAGCAGGCGGCACAAGTTGGGCAGGCGTAGAAATTTTACGTTCTACCGGAAATGCTCCCGAAGACCCGTATAAAGAAGCGTTTTGGGATTGGGGCTTAACAACAGTTGAGTGCCTTCAAGCGGCATCAGCGCTTCGCTCGACAGATGAATCTTTTCGGCAGCGAGCGTTTATTATTGCGTCCGGTGGTATTACCTCAGGTCTGGATGTAGCGAAATCACTTGCTTTGGGAGCAAATATGGCAGCAGCAGCCCGCCCTTTTTTACAGATGCTGATGGAACATGGTCAAAAGGCACTCGCGTCAATGATTCACGGTTGGCATTTCCAACTGCGTGGTGCGATGTTTTTAACGGGAAGCACAAACGTAGAAGCAATGCGGCTTGGCAACACCTCAAACAACGTTCAAGGGCTATAAATCATTTTTGCTATGATATTTTGTCAAAGTTTATTTTTCCAAGGTAATCAAAAATACTATTTTTGATTACCTTGAATAATAAACAACCAAAGACAAAAATGATACCTCGCACTCTCACCCCGCACATACTTCGGGCATTACGTTTTTTTCCGGCACTGGCTCTTTTCGGTGTGCGACAAGCCGGCAAAACAACGCTTGTACGCTCATTACCGCCACTCAAAGACAAATCGTTTCTATACTTGGACTTAGAATTAGAAAGTGATATACGCCGATTAGAAACACCGGAATTATTCTTGCGGCAACACGCTGATTCATGCGTTATCATAGACGAAGCACAGCGCAAGCCCGAACTCTTCACACTTTTGCGTTCACTGATTGACGAAAACCGCACAGCCGGTCGTTTTATACTGCTGGGTTCGGCTTCTCCCATATTGCGTCGGGGTTTATCAGAATCTCTTGCTGGAAGAATTGCCTATTTTGATATTTCGCCCTTACATCGCCAAGAATTATTATCTGTTCAGACAGAGGCAGATATTCCCCTTGACCAACACTGGCTTCGTGGTGGGTTCGCTCCGTCATTACTTGCGCCGGATGATGTATTCTCGGATGAATGGCGGCGAAACTTTACCCGTTCTTACATTGAACGAGATTTACCAGAAATGCTCTTAACAGCAACTGGCTCTGCTCGCGGAGGGCGCATCACGACGTCACTCGCTCTGAAACTTTGGCGAATGTTGGTACATTATCAGGGTTCATTGCTCAATACGGCACAATTAGCTTCATCACTTGGAATATCAGCTCCCACTATCCAACGCTATATAGAAATTTTAGAAGATGCAGCACTTGTACGTCGTTTACTACCGTATTACGCCAATACCAAAAAACGACTTATCAAAACGCCAAAAATTTACATTCGTGATTCCGGCTTACTGCACGCTCTCGCCGATATTCCTTCGCTTCATGCTTTGCAAGGGCACCCGCTCTGCGGACAATCGTGGGAAGGATACGTTATTGAACAACTATGCTCCGTCTTAACGGAGCAAACCGAAAGCCGCTTTGAGCCGACATTTTACCGTACACAAAACGGAAGCGAGTGTGATATGGTCGTACTAAGAAATGGTGAGCCGTTTATCAGCATTGAAATTAAATACAGCGATGCACCCAAACTGAGTAAAGGTCACGCTTTAGCACTAGAAGACCTTCAAACTCCACATAATCTGGTCATCATTCCGCATGGCTCACCGTATCCATCAAGAAATAACACCATCATTTGCGGGCTAGATGAGTGTCTGCGCGATATTTTACCGGCACTTTTGACAGGCTCTTTCTAACGTTTACCCTAGCTAATGAGGCGACACATCATCATCTCACATATACCCTTTCTGCTGCAATCGAAAAAGCTCCGCATAGCGCCCTTCGGCTGCCAAGAGTTCTTTGTGAGAACCGATTTCAAGCGGCTTTCCGCCTTCCAAAACCAAGATACGGTCTGCCATTCGCACCGTCGAAAAACGATGCGAAATCAATACCGCAGTTTTTCCGGCGGTTAGCTCGGTAAAGCGCTCGAATACTTCGTGTTCGGCACGGGCATCTAAAGCAGCCGTAGGTTCGTCCAAAATTAACACTTGTGCATCGCGCATATACGCTCGTGCCAAGCCAAGTTTTTGCCACTCTCCGCCCGATAAATCCACACCCTTTTGGAAATACCGCCCCACCATTTGGTCATATCCTTCGGGAAGTCGCTTAATAACAGAGTCGGCGAGGCTTTGCGCAGCAGCATGGTCAATACGCGGCTTATTATCACGCTCAGAAATACGCCCAACAGCAATATTTACCACTGCTTGCATTTGGTAACGAATAAAATCTTGAAAAATCACCCCAATTTCCGAGCGAATATCGTTTACGTCGTATTCCCGTAAATCCCGCCCATCCAGCACAATACGCCCTTCTGTCGGGTCGTAGAGCCGTGCAAGAAGTTTTACCAGAGTTGTCTTTCCCGCGCCGTTTTCCCCGACAAGTGCCAATTTTTCCCCTGCTCGAAGTTCAAACGAAACATTTCTCAGCGCCCACCGATCAGAATTGATATACTTAAACCCGACATCTTCAAAAACAAATCCCTGTTTGATTGGTCTAGGCATTGTTCGCAGTATCGGTGCGGTATTTGCCATCTGCACTTCACCGTTCTTTAGTGATTTTGCTGACGCTTTTTCTGCGCTTTGCTCAATACGCGGCTGTAAAGCAAAAAAATCAAACAAATCTTGCAAATACAACGCACCTTCGGCAATCCCCGCGAACCGCCCCAATACTCCTTCCAACGTCCCTCGTAAACTTCGGAAGGAGCCGGCAAGAAATGTCATATCGCCAAGAGAAAGTTTGCCCGTCAAGGTTTGAGCAATAATGACAAGATATGCAGCGTAATAACCAGCCGTACCAAGCATTGCAAGCAAACCACCCCAAAACGCCCTTCCTATGACAAGTGAGCGATTTTCCAGAAAATACTCATCTGACAATTTTTTGTAGCGCTCTGCCAAATAATTCGCTAATCCGAAAATTTTCACTTCTTTCGCGGTTTCGTCGCTTGCGCCGATATAGCGCAGATAGTCCAATTCACGGCGTTTTGGTGTCCAAGAATTCATCAGCGAGTAACTCTTTTGGTTAAATCGCGTTTCCGAAATAAAGGCGGGAATGACCGTCAAAAGCAATAACACCAATAACCAAGGAGCAAACGCAATAAGTCCTGCTGCCAATACCACCATCGAAACAGCATCTTGCGCTTGCGCAAGGCTTTGCGTCATCAACGAAATGCGCGAAGTCGTCTGCCGACGAGCCTTTTCCAATTTATCGTAGAAAGTCGAATCCTCAAACATTTCTAAATCCAGTGTCGCGGCATAGTGCATCAAATCTACCGAAGTCGCATTGGTAAATAAATCTCCCAAAAGACTATCCAAAAGCGCCACAGCGCGATTGAGCATATCCGACACGACAGCAATCCCGAACTCAAGCGCCACAAGCTGCCATAAATGCGTTGTGTCGTGAGTCGGTGTACGCGAAAGCAAGACAACCTCATCCACAATCAATTTCCCCACATAAAGCGCCAAAGCAGGGATAGCAGCCCGCACAAAACGGAGAACTATTGTTCCCAGCATCAATGGCGGGCTGACCTTCCAAATCAACGCGAAAAATCGCGGGAGATTCCTTAGCGCGACAAAGCGTTCACGGTAGCCCTTTACACCGCCGGGTGCAGTATCGCTTGCAGGGCGCACAAACAGTGCGCGGAGCAGTCGGTCGGACAGACTTTTGAATATGCTCATACAGATTTATCAAAGTAATGATGTGCTTAGTCTAAACGGAATTTATTCGGAATATTCAAGTATTACAAAAGATTGTATAGCAGGAATCATGACTCTCAGAATTTCAGTCTTTGCGTAAGGACAATGACTCAGCAATTGATTGTAATTCAGCACGACTAGGTTTTAAGCTGCTTGCCAGAATATTCTGCGGGAAAACGGCAAACACATCAGGTACGGCAAAGCGGGGCAGTTTTTCATAGAGTACAGTACGAATACTCAGTATCCATGCGTCTTCCAAAGGAAGATTACCTTCACGCTGAAGAAAGGCAACAGGACGCGAACCGTAAATTTCATGCGCAACAGGAACAACAATCGCTTGTACAATATCGGTGTGTTCCAAAAGTGCAGCCTCAATCATTTCAGGGTAAATATTTTCTCCGCCCGAAATAAACATATTATCAAGCCGCCCCAGCACTATCAAGCGTTCAGAATCATCCAAGCGCCCTCTGTCGCCAGTATGATACCAACCATCATCCCCCACAATCGGCATTATTCCTTGTTCCGTAACTTTCCCTTGCGTTAATGTTGCCCCTCGCACAAGAATTTCACTCTTTGGGCTGATAGACAATTCGCGGTAGGGCAAAACGCTTCCCGAAGTCCGTAATTCCTCACATTCCGGTGCTTTTGTCGTGGTAATTTGCGATGCCATTTCGGTCGAGCCGTAGGAGGTATAAATCTTCAAACCTTCGTCTAACGCTTGTCTAATAAGCGATTCGGGAATAGCGCTGCCACCCAGCACAATTGCTTTCAATCTGCGGAGGCACTCTAAAGCAGGCTGGAAGCGAAGTGCGTGATACAATTGCGTGGAAACAAAGGAACAATGCGTTACGGGTAAATTCTCCAAGGCTTCGGCGAGGCGCTCAACTGCAAACGAAGTATAGTGTGGAATTGCTATAGCCGCTCCGCCCAAAAGCGCACGTATCATAATCGCATACCCGCCGACATGGTACAATGGCAAGGATGCCAACCAACAATCTCCCTGCCCGAAAGGGATATTGCCAGCAGCACCCAGAGCGCTTCGGTAGTGCTGTTCTACGGTATGAAGGAACATTTTCGGTATACCTGTGCTGCCCGATGAACAAAGGATTGTAGCGGCTTGCGAAAGCGGGGGGTAGGGTAATTCGGTAATGTGTGAGCGCCCAGGGAGGATTGACGGCGAATCTGCTGTATATCTCGCGCCTGCTTGTTGTACGAGAGACCTCACCATTGCTTCCGGGAAGCGAGGACTGAGCGGCATCGCCGTTATGCCTGCACGAAGGCAACCCAGCAACATCCATAATGTTGTCTCATTGGTCGGCGCAACAAAAGCACAGCGCTCACCAACACGAACGCCGTTATCAACAAACGCGAAGGCAATTTGTTCGGCTTTGCTATGGAGTTCACCGTAAAAGTGTGTTACTTTGTGCCATTTCTCGTGCGAAGAGTGTTCATACTCTCCGAAGAGGCAATAGAGTGCCGGTGCGTCTTGAGGTTGCTGAAAAAGAGGATGACTCATATTTACCTTTATGCCAGACGAGTAAGCATCTCGTATCGAATGTCATTTCGCGCTGCCCATACATCAGGAAGGCTTACCAAACCTTGCTGTGCAGCAAAAGGTATGGTTAAGACATCATCAGCTAAAAATTTGAATGTGTCCAAACCACAAGCAATCATGCGGTCGTTATGAACATTGTTTTGCCAATGTGTTTGAAGGTACGCATAAAAGCTCAGTGCCACACCGGTTTCAAATACACTACTGACAACCGCCATCAAATTTCTTTCGGCAGCCTCTTTCGCAAGGGCTGTTGCAGCTTGTATGCCACCAATAATTGCCGGTTTCAAGATATATGCCGCAAGAACATCATCGGGAACATCCAAACGCCTTTCGCGCTCTGCGTGGTCGGGTGAATAAAGCATTTCGTCCAATGCGACGCGAATACCCGTCTTCCGAACAAAATCTTTAATGTCGGCTGGATTGTTCAAAGGTTCTTCGATATATTCGATACGGCAATCAGCAAGGGCTTCACCAAGATTTAATGCGGTTTCCAACGACCACGAGCGATTAGCATCCAAGCGAATAGGTACGGAATACCCCACGGCTTCCCGCACTGAACGGACATGAGCAATATCATCTTCTACCGAATGTCTTCCAACCTTGATTTTAAGCGTTGTATAGCCTTCCGATACAGCCGCAACAGCCCGACTGACTAGGGTCTCTTTTGCCCCGGAAACAAGAGCATTCAGAGGAAGTTTTATCTGCGGGGCAGCGCCACTGATGCAAATTTCAAGCGATTGCAGAGCCATTTCCAGACCACACCGAACAGATGGGAAAAGAAATGGCGGCAATGCTTCGCCTGCAATTAAACGCGGCAATACAGATAAAACCTGCTCCTGAGCTTCCCAAAGTGTTTCTTTGTGCAAACCCGATAAAGGAGCAATTTCCCCAACACCGCTTATTCCCTCAGCATTCACACATTTTATCAACAGTCCTTCCCGGACATTATGTGCACCTTGAGAAACAGTAAGTGGCTCTCGAAGCGGGACAGAATAACGCCAACATTCAAGACGGGTAATGCTTTGCTCTGGCATCATAATCTTCAGGATTAACTGCTCATGCTACTTAAAAACTCTGCGTTGTTGCGTGTAGATTTCAAGCGGTCTTGAAGCAGTTCGATAGCTTCCATCGGTGTATATTCGTTGAGTAATTTCCGTAAAATCCAGATACGATTAAGTTCCGCGTGTGGTATCAACAGTTCTTCGCGGCGAGTACCGGAACGGTTTACATCAATTGCCGGATAAACACGGCGTTCTGCCAATTTACGGTCAAGCACCAATTCCAAATTACCCGTACCTTTGAATTCCTCAAAAATCACCTCGTCCATACGACTACCGGTATCCACAAGAGCCGTTGCAATAATAGTCAAAGAACCACCTTCATCAACGTTCCGTGCCGCACCAAAAAAGCGCTTGGGCTTGTGCAACGCATTCGCATCCACACCACCGGAAAGAATTTTGCCGGAATGAGGAATGACGGTATTATGCGCTCTGGCGAGGCGAGTAATTGAGTCAAGCAGCACAACGACATCCTGACGTGCTTCCACGAGGCGCTTGGCTTTTTCCATCACCATATCCGAAACCTGTACGTGACGCTCCGGCGGCTCGTCAAAAGTCGAAGCAACAACTTCTGCATTCACAGACTGCTGCATATCGGTTACTTCTTCGGGGCGCTCGTCAATGAGCAGAACAATCAACTTCACTTCGGGGTGATTACGAGTAATACTATTCGCAATTTTTTGTAGTAAAATTGTTTTCCCTGATTTCGGCGGCGATACAATCAAACCGCGCTGCCCTTTACCAATCGGCGAGAGCATATCAATAATGCGCATATCCAATTCGCCGGGCGTTGTTTCTAATTTCAAGCGTTTTTGAGGGTAAATTGGCGTGAGATTGTCAAAAATTGTGCGGTCGCGCATAACTTCCGGGTCCACATAATTGACTCTATCTACCTTCAAGAGCGCAAAAAACCTTTCTCCTTCTTTCGGCGGACGGACTTGTCCGGTAACGGTATCACCGGTACGCAAGCCAAAACGCTTAATTTGCGAAGGTGAAACGTAAATGTCATCAGGCGAGGGAAGATAGTTATAGTGCGGAGAGCGCAAAAAACCATAGGCATCGGGCAAGACCTCCAAGACTCCCTCATTAAACGTCATTCCGTTAGAAGGGTCATACTGCTGGGCTTGCATAACGGCAGCAGCTTCGGTGATTTTGAAAATCAGGTCTTGCTTACGCAAATCAGTAAAATTCGGCACGCCGAGCTGTTTTGCAATACGCGTTAATTCGGCGATTTTCTTCATTTGCAAATCGCCAATATCAAGATGTGCCGGGTTAATATCGGCAAATTGCTGTTGCGGTTGAGGCATGAACAAACCTATACGAGTAGATAAAATAATGGGAGGATTGAATTTGCAGAGATTTCAGCAAAAGCGAAATATTGATAATAGATGCGCTCAGTATCGTAAACAAAACGACATACAGTACACAATCCCGCTTGAATACCGCACCTGTAGCCTAGAATAAGGCTGTGCTGTACCATTGAGTGAAGAAAGAATACGTTAAGAACGCAAAAAAGCCTATTTAGGGAAGAATAATTGCTACCGGAATTGAATCAACAGGCGCGGATATTATGCAGAGCAAACTGCCCAGAAAAGAGTATCCGTTAAAAGAGGAACTTAAATAAAGTAAGGGCATTGGTGCGAGGGGAAGAGCGACTGTTGGGGCGCGGCTATAAGCGCTATTTTGCTGAAGTAGAACGGGCAAATATACTCTTTTTTTTGCAATCTGCAAGTTTCAAATACAAAAGATATTTTTGCAATAATTTAGAGTAGAATTTCAGCACAGTGATTGAAATCAGGCTATGCACAAAAAGTTAGGAAATAAGAGACGAGAAGAAAAATTTTCATTTACGTTTTGAAAGAATATTGCCTTGAATATCGGTGTCATTACGCTCAAACGGCTTAAATGCCATATCCAAAAGCAACACGCAATCACGACGAATCAGATACTGCGTATTATTTTCAAAAAGCGCCCACACCTTATTTTCTGTACCGTCCACGACCTCTTTTTGTACAAAACGAAGATACATCAATGCCTCAGGAACGCTGATTTGTGCTTGCTTCTTGATAACACGCTTAGGAATAAGTTTGAGTGATTCTTTATTCGGAATAACACTCGCAAGGGCAGTATAGAAATCTTCGTGCGTAATGGAATAATCAGGATAAAACCACGTTTGATTTGCCCATTTGTAGGGAATGCCTGTTCCTTGCATAGCACCTACAAGACCTATCTTCTGAATAGGTTGAAAATATCGGCTTTCCGGCGAAATATCCATAAACGGCATCAGCCAACAATTTGCATCTAAGAGCGATTGCTGCACAGAACGAACCGGGACTTGTGCTGGAGCAAGAGTATCTTTTACCGACAACGCAGCAAGTGCACCGGCAGCTTGACCAATTAGCATAACACATGGTTGAAGCCGCGTTGAACCGTTAATGATATTGCTCACCGAAATACATTTTTCTGCGGCAATGATGTTGGCTAATTGGTCATTAGTCATTGGTTGCTTGGTCATTGGTCGTTTCGTGGGCTGAATACCTATTTCTCCTTTGGGAATGAGTGCGCCAAGCGGAATGGAAAAGGATGGAATCGGCGGAAACTCAATGATTGGGAGCTTTTTCGGGTTTGGATATTTCGCGTGATGATGGTCCACCGGATAATCACCAACGGCAATAGCTGTTCGGTAGAGATTGTTTGAATACGGCTTTAATGCTTCATTAACGGTCATTCGCACCATTCCTTGCATACGCCGTGCTTCGCGGTGATAGGGAATGAGAGCCAGTGAATCCGGTGTTGGAAATTCATCATCCGGTAAGCCGAGATACTTGAATCCAAGCGTTGTTTGGATATGATAAATAAACCGCAATGTAACTTGTTTCGCTTCTTCGTAGCCTTTCAAACGTTCTTCACGGGTTTTACCAATGGGATTGAAATAATAATCATTGCCTTTGCGGGGCCAATTCAGCATATACTTTGCACCCTTGCCGGTGCGCAGGAAATCTGGTGTCGGCAACCGACCGTACTCCAACATTTTCAGCGCATCCACAAGTTTTGCCGCGCTATCGGGCGGGATAGAATAACACGATTCTTTACAGCATCCGTCAAATTCTTTTGGGTCGTAATTGGCAGGCTTGGGTATTCTTCTATCCACTTTTTCACCAAATTGCACGCGGTAATCTTTGAGAACAGCCACCCACGTCAAATCCTGAATAATATCATTCGCTTTTTCCGGCGCACAGTCTTCTTTGGTCAAAGCACGACTTTCCATACCGACATCAAACTTGATCCCCGCCAATGCCAAGACATCGCCAAGTTCTGTTGCATCAATAACCACAGTACCTGAAAGCGTCATTGTTGCTTGTGTCACAGCGCCTTTATCACGTACGCTGTCAAATTGCACCGAAACGATGCGCTTACCATTTTTTTCCACCGAAACAGGATACCAACCATGCAAAATAGTGAGATTTTGTGCTTCTTTCGCTGCCATTGACTTCCAAATGCTGTCACCAATATGCGGCTCAAAAAGGGTATTACTCACCCAGCCTGTTTCAACGTTCTTTGCACCTCCGTAGTGAGCACGAATCTTTTCTCGGAACTCGCCCCACAAACCACTTGGAAGGTTATTATTACCGTCGATTGCCCCCACACCCGCCGCAGTCAGCATACCACCCAACCACGGCGTTTCCTCGACAATGATGACCTTCGCGCCCATGCGTGCCGCTTGAATACCGGCGGTTATTCCGCTCGCACCACCGCCAATGATAAGGATATTCGACGTTGTGCTAATGACTGAGTTTGTTGTTACAGGTATTTGTCCAAAAGAAAAAAAGATATTCGCCATAAATAAGCCAATAAACAAAACATATTTTGTCATAGAAATGCTCGCGAAGTTGCTGTGTGGTAGGAAAATACAAGGTTTATTCTTACTGCAAGAATATCGCTAAAAAATCAAGAAAATAGTGTATTTTCTGGTGATTTGTCGAAAAATTACCCAACGTAATTTTTTTGATTTTGCTCTATTAACAGCGAAGATATTAAAGACAACGGAAACAGCAAAACCAAGAGTTTATTTATTCAACTATCTTGCCCCTCAACTTCAATTTGAAGATTCTATGAAGACAACCCGCCGATCTCTTCTTACATCTGCAGTCTCGACTGTATTAGCTTCACCAATACTTGCTTCGGAAGTGCTTGCACAAACTCCTTCGTCAAAGGTCAAAAAGGGTAAATCTCAAAAACTTATCAAGCCCAAAGCACTGCAGAACGGCATGACTATTGGTCTGGTATATCCCGCCGGCTGGACAAAAATGGAAGATGTCGAGCAGGGCAAAGCGTATTTAGAAAAAATTGGCTTCAAAGTCGTGCTGGGTGCAAATGCCGGAAAGCAGCATGGATACTTGTCTGCGACCGACAAAGAACGTGCTGGAGAATTTATGACAGCTATTGAAAATCCCGCTATTGATGCCATTATCTGCGCCAGAGGCGGCTACGGCACAATGCGAATGCTGGAAATGCTTGATTACACATCCATTCGCAAACATCCCAAAATTATTTCGGGGTATTCTGATATTACAGCCCTTATTAACACGATTTATCAACGAAGCGGGCTTGTCACCTTTCATGGTCCGGGCGCAATGGCTTCCTTTCATGAGTTTACAGAAAAAAGTTTTCTGGATATTCTTACGACCAGTCCCGAAAAATCCAAACTTCCTTTTGCCCCCCTTACGATGCCACCCACAGAAGGCTGGAAGACACTCAGTTCCGGCAAAACGGGCAAAGCCAAAGGTCGGCTCGTCGGAGGGAATCTGACACTGCTTTCGATGACAACGGGAACACCGCTTGAAATCAATACCAAAGGCACATTGCTCTTTTTTGAAGATGTTACTGAAGAACCATACCGCATAGACCGTATGATTACCCAGCTTTTACTTGCAGGAAAGCTCCAACAGTGCGCAGGAATTGCGATTGGGCAATTTACCAAATGCGAAGCCGAAGACACGGCGCATTCCTTTACGGTGCAGGAAGTCTTGGAAGACCGTTTGAGCAATTTAGGAATACCGATTGTTGTGGGCTTACAATTCGGACACGTTCCGCAAAAATACACCTACCCAATAGGTGTTCAAGCAGAATTGGACGCAAACACGGGAGCCCTCACTCTTTTGGAATCAGCCGTTACTGTCTAAATTGTCACGCTTCATCGAAAAGTCTTGTGGAAAAATAACGGAGAATTACAAGAATACTCGTAATTTTGCTCGAAAAGTTTCCACAATAATTATGATTGTGACAAGGAACTTTCTCAGAAAATACCAATGTTTAGACATCAACATTGGTTTTGTCATACCCAAAAGCCGCATCAATGCTTCACCTCGACACAGACGATCCAGCAGATATTGTATACTCGGCATCACGCAACGCTCTGGTAGCAGCGCTCCGCTCCCTCATTCCGAATATTCATCCCCAACTCTGGCGCTCTTCAACTCATGTCTTTGCGCGTTTTTCTTGTTCACTTCAAGAAATCATGGCACATGAAGCATTTAGCGAGTACGCATACACGGATTTTTCACTGTTGGAATGGCTGCGTCGCTTCCCCACAGCAGATAAGATCTATTGGCGTAATCGTGAGCAAACGTATGAAGTAGCCGGATGCGGTATCGCTCATATTATTCAGGGCAACAGTAGTGATATTTCCTCAATTCTTCGGCTTGTACATGACGCAACCAACAAAGCAACTTCTAATATCCGCTATTATGGTGGTATGAGGTTTTATGCTCCTTCTGATATAGATACCGTGTGGCAAGATTTTCCTGAAGCGGCATTTGTCCTGCCTTTTTTGGAATGTGATTCTGCCGAAGATGTTGTATTTCTCCATTGTACAGTTGCTTTACCAATCGGTACAAGCGTCGAGGATGCCCGAAACAAAGCACTTCAAGAACTTCGTGCATTAGAGATAAGCCTTGATCGAATAGCAGAACAATCGGAAGAGACAAAGTATGAACACATATCAAGCTCAATGGCAGGATTCAACAAAATTTCTTACAGCAAACGTATCAATGTTCCCACGCAACAGCATTGGAAAGAGAATATCCAGACTGCTTTGAAAAAATTTACCGACGAAGACCTCGAAAAAGTTGTTCTGGCGCGTAGAGTAACATTACACACCACTGATAAAATCACGAATCAACCGATACACAGCATAGATACTCTTGGATTGCTTCAAGAACGCCTGCAAAAAGCACAACGCGCAACGGCATTTTATCTACAATTTGGTACCGACTCTGCCTTTTTCGGCACAACGCCTGAATTGCTTTACCAACGCGAAGGGCGTATTATTTCTACCGAAGCAATCGCCGGTACGCGCCAACGCGGAATTTCACAAGAAGAGGACGAAGAAATAGCGGAAGAATTATTCAATTCTGATAAAGACCGACGCGAACACGCGTCGGTACAGCGTTTTATTGCCTCAGCGCTTGATAATTTAACGGAATCCTTCACGATCGGTACTGTTGAATTGCTGAAACTCTCCAATGTCCAGCATTTATACGCCGTTTTCACCGGAAAATTACGCACCGACAGCGATGATGCGACCATTTTAGAATATCTTCATCCAACGCCCGCTGTCGGCGGGACACCACGCCGAGCAGCAATTGATTTTCTACGAAAGCACGAAGGATTTGATAGAGGTTGGTATGCAGCTCCCGTTGGCTGGGTCAATGCTCACTCGGCAGAATTTGTCGTGGCAATCCGCTCTGCCCTGATTTCCGGCTCTACGGCTCATATCTTTTCGGGAGCAGGCATTGTTGCAGGCTCAGAAGCGAATAAAGAATGGCAGGAAATCGAAATAAAAATTGCTCCGTTACTGGAATTATTTCACCAAGACCATCAGCATATATCCTCATCGAAATCACCATGAGTACACTTTCTCCAACACCGCTTCAAGCGACGGAAAATATCAATATTCTCTGGGCGAGGCTGATTATTGAGGAATGTATTCGCAGTGGTGTGAATATGTTTTGTGTTTCGCCCGGCTCACGCTCAACACCTCTTGCGGTAGCCTTACAAAGAGTTTCTGAACACCGCAGCGATATTGAAATATGTGTAGCAACCGATGAGCGTGCAGCTGCATTTTTTGCTCTGGGTTATGCCCGTGCAACCAATATTCCCGCCGTGCTTATTTGTACATCTGGAACGGCTCTAGCCAATTACCTGCCAGCAGTTGTTGAAGCCTCCCAAGATGCAATCCCCATGCTCTTGCTAACAGCAGACCGTCCGCCCGAACTCCGCGACAACGGCTCTAATCAAACTATCAATCAGCCTCGTATTTTTGGCGAATATGTTCGATGGCAATTTGATCTCCCCTGCCCAACAGAAGAAATTCCACCGTCATTTGTCCTTTCGACCATTGATTATGCACTTTTCCGTGCCAAACATTCGTCCGCAGGTGCTGTTCATCTCAACTGCCAATTTCGTGAGCCGCTTGCCCCCACCCCAAAAGTATTTTCGGCAGACTACGCCGTAGGACTGCAACAATGGCTCGAAACCTCGCAACAATGGACAAAGTACCCGGACAGCACGCTTATCCCGACCGACACAAGTCTACGAACAGTCGCTCATATCCTCGCATCGGCAAAACATCCGCTTATTTGCATCGGCAGACTGCGTACGCGGCGGGAACGCGATGCTGTCATGCAATGCGCGTATATGTGGCGTGTACCGATTGTCGCAGACATCGCTTCAGGACTGCGTTTGCACGACATTCCCAATATCATCACCTACCATGACCAATTATTGCTTGCACCACATGTTCTGGATGCTGTGCAGCCGGATGTAGTATTGCATATCGGCGGTTCATTTACGTCCAAGCGCTTACTTCAATGGTTTGCAGCTATTCAGCCACTTCAATACATCCACATTGAAGAAACACCATTCCGCCATGACCCAAACCATCAAGTAACTATGAGAATTGAAGGAAATATCTCTGTAACCATGAATCTTCTCAGCAAAGCAGCAGACGGTCTGAACGTTGAATCAGCCCTTGCTGTACGCGCTTATCAATGCTCTCAAGAAGTGGAACGTGTACTAGAAACCCATCTCGACACCGCGCTTACAAACAATGCTCCAATATCGGAAATAACAGCGGCTATGGTAGTTTCAAAACATATTGCCTCAGACACGGGACTTTTTCTCTCAAATTCTATGCCCATCCGCGACATGGATATGCTGGCACTCACGCAACACGAAAGCGGCTTTATTCCTGTTGGCACAAATCGCGGAGCAAGTGGAATTGACGGTATTCTTTCCACTGCGACAGGATTTGCAGCCGGACTGCGACAACCGGTAACACTGATGATTGGCGATTTAGCGCTGATACACGATGCAAATTCCCTGCTTTTAGCAGCACGAAACCGCTTCCCGCTTATTATTATCGCCATTAACAATAACGGCGGTGGTATTTTTTCGTTTTTACCGATTGCCGCTGCACATTCACAAGTCTCCGAGCAAGCATTTGAGCGCTTTTGGGGAACGCCAAACAATGTTTCTTTCCGCGCCTTAGCAGATTTTGCCGGGCTACTCTACGACGCTCCGACAACGACGCAAGATTTCGCACAAGCCTACAAACAAGCACTAGAGCGCTCTTTACGGGATTCTCGTTCTACTTTGATTGAAATATCAACAGACCGTACAGCAAATTTCCAAGAACATAAAACTCTTCAAGCGCAGATTATATCACGTCTTGAGACAATTTTGTAATATTCCTTCGTGATATTCTCAATGCTATGACGATGACAACCGATACTTTTCATCTTCATTATCAAGCCTGGGGAAACCCGAAAGCCCAACCATTACTTTTATTGCACGGATTTTTGGGAACGGGAGAAGATTGGCGACATATAGCACACATCCTTTCATCAGATTTTTTTTGTCTTGCACCGGATATTCCCGGACACGGGCAAACGTTGCCAACACAACACCCGTTATCGCAAGAGGCTTACACAATGACCCGTGTCGCATCAACACTAGTGCAATTTTTGGATGCTCTGGTCGTACCAAGACTTATGTCGCAAGAGGTTCTACAACAGAAGCCCCTTCTGTGTGGCTATTCTATGGGCGGACGCTTGGCATTATTTCTTGCTTTGCACTTTCCTGAACGTTTTAGCGGCGCGTGTATTCTTTCAGGAACGGCAGGACTCCGCACAGAAGAAGAGCGCCAAGCGCGGCAAAACCATGACGAACAATTAGCCCAGCGCTTAGATACAGAGCCGTTTTCGACATTTTTAGAATTTTGGTATAATCAGCCACTTTTTGCCCCGTTCAAACACCATGCAGCATTCGCAAACATTCTCTCTACACGCATTGCGGCTTCTCCTTCAGAAGCAGCACGGTCGCTGCGCGGCATGGGAACAGGCGCACAGCCGAATTGCTGGGATGACCTTTCCCGTAATAGACTGCCAATTCAATTTGTTACGGGTGAAAAAGATAGTAAATTTGTGGCGATTGCACGAGAATTACACGCTTGTACGCCATATTCGCAACACCGCGTCATCCCGAATGTCGGACACGTCTTGCACCATGAAGCTCCGGAAGAAGTGATTCGTATAATCCGTGAACTTAATCCTCGCAAACAATAGCATCATTTTTCCCTTATTAACTACACAACACAAGGAACCATCAATGTCCACAACAACCACTATTAAACGCGCTCTTCATTGGCAATCAGCCGGTACATTTACGGATATTATCTATGAAAAATCTGAAGGCATCGCCAAAATCACCATTAACCGCCCCGAAGTTCGCAATGCTTTTCGTCCTCTCACTGTGCAGGAAATGATTCGTGCACTAGACGATGCGCGCGACGATACTTCTATCGGCGTAATTATTCTCACCGGAGCAGGTGATTTAGCATTTTGCTCCGGCGGAGACCAACGCATTCGCGGTGAAGCGGGCTACAAGGACGACAACAAGCACGTAGAACGCCTGAATGTTCTGGATTTTCAAAAAGACATCCGTGCTTGCCCGAAGCCGATTGTAGCGATGATTGCAGGATACGCAATTGGTGGCGGACACGTTTTACACGTGATGTGTGATTTAAGCATTGCTGCCGACAACGCTATTTTCGGGCAGACCGGTCCTAAAGTCGGTTCATTTGACGGCGGTTATGGTTCCAGCTATCTTGCACGGATTGTCGGGCAGAAAAAAGCGCGGGAAATTTGGTATCTTTGCCGCCAGTACAATGCCCAACAAGCGCTTGAAATGGGGCTTGTCAATACAGTAGTACCGCTTGAAGAATTAGAAATCGAAACGGTCAAATGGTGCAAAGAAATGCTGGCAAACTCGCCCATTGCGCTACGTGCCTTGAAAGCCGCTCTGAATGCTGATTGCGACGGTCAAGCAGGACTACAAGAACTCGCCGGAGTAGCAACAATGCTCTTTTACATGAGTGAAGAGGGGCAAGAAGGGCGCAATGCTTATCAGCAAAAACGTAAGCCCGATTTCAGTAAGTTTCCGAAACGCCCGTGATTCTACTTTGTGTGGAGAACCTATCGGCTCTCAACATCCAAGAAATCACCATTTTGCAAGTTGATTGAGGTAGCTATTCCTTTTTGCGATATACCACGCCCGAAGTTCTTCTCAGTGAAGCATCAATACTGGTTTGACGGGAACAAAGGAAATGTTTTGCATCCATTGTAAGAAATACCGGAATAGCTACCTCTAGGGCAATTATCCATTTTTGACTTGCACAATTCAGATTTTATTGTTATTTGTGAGAAAAATAAATTCGTCCATTCCACTGTCTTGCGGTTATCATGAGTATGCAAAGCAAATGGTATTCGCCGTTTATGGCGTTTCTCTGGCTGCTGACATGTCAGTTTGCGGCATACAGCCTTTCAGCGCAAAATAAAGCTGTTATCGACAGTTTGAAGCGCGAACTGACGGGCGTACAGGGAGAAAAGCGCGTACACATACTCAATAGTCTTTGTTGGGAATATCGCACTTTTGACCAAAACAGAGCGATTGAATACGGCTTACAAGCACTAGGTTTGGCAGAACAACTTGATTTTAAGCGCGGTATGGCAAGTGCGTTGAATAATTTAGGCATTGTCTATCGCCGCCGGGGCAATTACCCTCAGGCACTTGATTATCACTTAAAAGCCCTAAAAATCAGTGACGAAAATAAGGACTCCAACGACATTGGTCAAGCCTTAAATCGTATCGGCTTAATCTATCAAGGACAAGGAAATTTTTCCTCTGCACTAGAATATTTCCAACGCTCGCGTGAAGTCTATGAGAAAATCGGCGATTTGCATGGCGTTGGTAATGCCATGACCAACATCGGTGAAATCTACTCGCGGCAGGGCTTATACTCGCTTGCATTAGAGTATCTCGTGAAATGTAAAGCGATTTATGAGGAGAATAATGATTTAGACGGTGTTGCCGAAACAGGCTTAGAAATTGGTATGGTCTATGGGAAACAAGGAAACACGACACTGGCTCTTGAGTATTTCCAAAAGGCACTGAGAACCTACGAACAAATCGGGAACCGTTCAGGAGTGGCGCAAACACTGAGTGTGGTGGGAGCGACATATCTCCAAACGGGAAATATCAAGCAAGCCGAAGAATTCGCCACCCGTTCCTACAATTATGCCCGCGACATTGGTGAAATTGAATGGATAAAGCAATCCAGTAAAACGCTTTCCAAAGTTTTTGCCGCACAGAATGATTTTGCAAAAGCACTTGAATACGAGCTTACGTACTCACGCTTAAAAGATTCCACGACCGGAGAAGAAAGTGTGAGGAAAATTGCGGATTTGGAGGCAATGCTGGCTTCAGAAAAACGCCAAGCACAAATCGAACTGTTGACCAAAGAAAATCAAATTCAGCAACTTATTCGCAACAGCCTCGCAGTAGGATTAATACTGGTATTTGTCATTGCGTATGTGCTGTTTCGGTCGAATCATCAACAGAAAAAAGCTAACCGCCTGCTTTCGCAGCAAAATGAAGAGATTTTACGCCAGCAAAAAATGCTCGAAGAACAAGCCGGTGAAATTCAACTTGCCAATACCGAACTCCACGAAGCCAATATCAATCTCAAGCGCCAACAGGAAGTTTTGGAAGAACAAACACGAGAGATTGAATTAGCCAATAATGAACTGCTTGAACTCAACATTGATTTGGAACGCAATCAACGAATGTTGGAAGAGCAGGCACATCAAATCGAATTGGCAAATAGCGAAATGCAAATGCGGAATTTACAGCTCAAAGACATCAATGACCAAATGAATGAATTTTTAGGCATTGCCGCCCACGATTTGAAAAACCCGCTCTCCTCGATTGTGATGTCTTCAAGCGCAATCCGACGCTATTACGACCGTATGACCAAAGAAGAAATTATTGAGAATTTGAGCGGAATTGAAGTTATCGCCGAGCGAATGCGACTCATTATCCACAATTTGCTGGAAATCAATAAAATCGAATCGGGCAATCTTCAAATAGCTTCGGAACCCGTATCACCGGGCGAAATCACCGATCAATTAGTCGAAGATTGGACTCCCAAAGCATTGGTCAAATCTATCTCCTTGCGTTTTGACAATCAAGCACCCGATAAATTCTTCATTGGCGACCCCAATGTGCTCTATCAAATTCTTGAAAATATTCTTTCTAACGCCGTTAAATACTCGCCTCACGGCAAAACAGTCTGGGTGCGCGTGATTTCTTCCGAAATTTCCGCCTTGGGCGGCGCGACACACAACGGCGCACAAAGCTATATCCGAATGGAAATTCAAGACGAAGGACCAGGTTTAAGCGCTGAAGACAAAGCAAAACTCTTCGAGAAGTTCGCTCGCCTTTCTGCACAGCCGACCGGAGGTGAACATTCCACGGGCTTGGGGCTTTCTATTGTAAAAAAACTTGTCGAAGCAATGAAAGGTCGCGTATGGTGCGAAAGTAAACTCGGCAAAGGTTCTACTTTCATCGTCGAAATGCCTGCTGCATCGGTGTAATAGTATCTTCGTATAAACCACGCATCTTCCTTGTCGCTATGACGCTTGTAGCATCGCCTCTACTTTCCACCCCCCTTTCAAAACCGCGTATTGCCGTCATTGGTGCAGGGCATTTGGGAACGATTCACGCACGACTTTGGCTTCAAGACACGGATGCCGTACTCACGACGATCTACGATACTCACCCTGAACGCGCACAAAATCTCGTCTCAATACTGCAATCACAATTTCCCAAGACAACCGTTCACGCGGCACAAAGCCTTGAAGAAGCACTGGAAAACTGCGATGCAGCCACAATTGCTACGCCGACTTCTTCCCATTTTGCTGTTGCCCAAGCAGCCTTAAAAGCACGTAAACACTGCTTTATTGAAAAACCTGTCGCCGGAAGCCTTGCCGAAACAGAAGCTCTTGTAGAACTAGCGGCGCAATCCTCAGCTCTTATTCATGTAGGACAGGTAGAGCGCTTTAATCCTGCATTTACGCAAATTACCCCGCATAATATCCCGCCGATTCGGTACATTGAAGCGCACCGCCTCGCACCTTTCAAACCTCGTGCGCTGGATGTGTCAGTCATTCTGGATTTGATGATTCACGATATTGATTTAGCACTCTGGCTTACGGCATCACCCGTGAAAGAGATTTATGCCAATGGCGCATCTATGCTCACTCGCCATGCGGATATGGCAGTAGCCCGCTTGCATTTTGAAAATGGTGCAGTTGCTCAATTCCACGTTTCTCGGCTTTCCGCCGAAACACGGCGTACTATGGCGCTGTACACCAATGCTCACCATGTTATGATTGACTTTGCAGCCCCGTCGTTGGACATCTTTCATTTCTCGGAGAAAGGCATACAACCTGTATCGTTCTTTGAAAAGCACGAAAACCCGCATGACACAACAAATTTTCAATCCGCAACAACACTTCAACCCGCAATGGTGCTTCAACCCGCAACTGTGCTTGGTGAAATGACCGCAATCCAAACCAGCTCGGCGTGGCATGAAAAGCCTCCTCTGCAAGCCACTAACGCCATTCGACAAGAACAGCAAGCATTTATAGCGGAAATTCACTCTCCCTCAGTAATTGTTCAAAGAGCAACCCATCTTTCAGAAGCACTCGAATCTATGCGTATTGCCGAGGCAATTGCTGCGCAAATCCGCTTGTAATAACACTATGATTTATGAGCAAAGATTGTTTACTTTTCGACTCAAGCAATCATTTCCCAAGCAATACGCACCAATAGCGCCGCAATCAGTGTTGTGGTAAAATTCACGGAATGATTATTCATCAAGCCTAAGCGCTGCAGACTTGCTCCCAACAAAGAATCCATCAGATTTGCAAGCACCCCGGCGACAAGTATAATTCCCACAGCCCACGACAACCCAAGCCCAAGCGCAAAGACAATCGCCACCATAGCGCTTCCCGCCAAGCCCCACGCGATACCTTCCAAACTAATCACGCCGTCTTGACCACGCACATCGGGTTTAAAAGTCAGAATATTCCGAAAGCGCTTACCGTAGAGTGTTCCAAATTCAGAAGAAAATGTATCCGATGTCGCCGCAGCTAGTGAGGCAGCCAGCATGACCTTCCACATCAGCGCTTCCGTAGGAAATAACCAAGCGCACACACCACACGCCGCAGCAACACCGCCATTCGAGAGAGCATGAACAACCGAACGCATCCCGTTATTTTCCTGCGCTGCACCGAAGGCTCGCTTGCGCTCAATACCCCACGATGAAGCAAATGAACCACCTGCAAAGAAAACAAAAAGCAATCCTAAGCACGTCCAACCGCCACCAAGATAGATACCAAAAGAGCAGAGCCATCCCGCAAAACCGCCCCATCTGTCTATTTTTTTCAAAGCAACGCTTCCCACCGCAAATACCGTTACCGCCGCCATGCCCAAAAGCCAATCTGCTGGCAGAGGCGGGAACGTTTTCGGGGCGGAAAAAGCAATCGAAGCAACCCATGCAGCCGCTAACGGCACAGCGATATTATCATCCACGAATCCTTCTTGTGATTCGGCAATTGCTCCGGCAATAACAGCGATGAAGATAATCCCCGTCCAGGCTTGTAACGAAGCACCTTCACGAATAGCTTCCGGCAACAGCCCGACTATAAACAACCACGTCAGAGAAAATGCAACGCTAATAAAACCTAGAAATCCAGCCCACGTTTTAGCCGGATTCCAAGAAAGTTTTGGCGAAGAAATACGCTGCCCAATAACACTCGCAAAACCGTCGCCAAATGCCATTGCGCCCCAAGCAATCGCCATAATAATTTGCTGTTCATGCCAGACAAGACCAATCAGCAGCAACACAGCCGGATACGCCAAAAGCCCGATAGAATAACCTTGCTCCCGTTCTAACGCACGTTCCAAAGTACCGGAAGTAACGCGCCGTAGCAAAAAAATGTTAAAAAGCAGCGCTAACAGGCAAATTGCATTCACCTGCCAAGGCGCTATACGCCCGATAAGGAGCGCCCACGCTATCATACTGACGTGGACAGCTTTTCGCTTGAGTTCGTTGGACATGAGGCGGACAATAAGGAAAGAAATATAGGGTGATACCGGTGTGAGATAGTGTGTACTTTGAATGCTTTTATGCGTTCAATTCTTTGTGCTTTCAATCTTGCAAAATGGCGACTGCAACTCGCATTATGACCATTCAAACGCCGTCCGCACTTGCTCTTGCGAATACCCGGCGCCGAGCGCCGCAAGGAGCTTCATACGTGCTTTTTGACCGGTTAAATAATCTGCAAAAATTACTCCGGCTTCGTATAATTGTTTGCCGGCGCCTTCGTAGGCATAAAGATGTTCAACACGCCCGATTGGGCAACGCGAAGTCAGCACGACAGGTATTTGCCGCTCCAGCGCACGGATGATTTGATGAAAAAACGGTGGTGGCACATTTCCCACACCCATTGCTTCGACGACGATTCCTTCGGGCGGATTCGCACTTTCTAATGCAAGCCGCATCAATTCGGCTTCGCCGGATGTATAACATTTGATAATCGGTACAAATTTCGGCAACTCCTTTACCGCAAAATAATCCCTCCTGACAGGCTGCCGATACAGTAATACCGCGCCATTCACAATGCGCCCCAAAGGACCAAAATTGCTGCTTTCAAACGTACTAAGGTTGCTGGTATCCATTTTCGACACCTCAGAAGCTGCTTGAATACTATCCGCTAGGCAAACCATCACCCCCATTCCACGCGCTTTCGGATTCAGTGCCAGCAAGACCGCATCGCGCAAATTACGCGGTCCGTCCCAATCCGGTTCAGAAGAATTGCGCATAGAACCGACGACGACAATAGGTTTGACGGTATTAACCGTACAATCAAGAAAATATGAGGTTTCTTCGAGCGTGTCCGTGCCGTGTGTAATAACAATCCCCTGAATAGCAGGCTGGTCGGCGAGTTCTTGTACTTGCCGCGAAAGAGACAACATCAACTCCGGTGTAACGTGTGGACCCGGATAACGCCCAAATTCAATGGGTTCTAGGTCGGTTAGTTCATGAATGGAGGGCGTAAGAGAAAGGATTTCTTCAGCAGAAAGGGCGGGAACAACACCTCCGAAAGCATCATCTACTTTCATCGAAATTGTACCGCCCGTAAACACAATAGCAATGCGGGGTTTGACGTGAGCCATATTGTAAATTCTCCTCGCGGGGGATAGAAATTTTCCGAAAAATCAGATAAAACGCGGATTGCCGCAAGCATTTCCCTGAATTTACGCAAAATTCCTTTCTTGAATTCACGTTTGACGCGAAGAAAAAAAACATTTCATATCAAGATTAGCGCACAAGCCGTGTTTCAAGTACATATTCGTCGTCCACAGCTTGTTTAATGGGGTCTGCGGAAAGATACCGAGGATACCCATAGACAGAATCGTATTCCACTTGAAACGAAGCATCGGAACGACCCTGCATCTGACGAATATCCGCAAAGATTTTTTCAATACTTGTTGCTAAATCTATCCGAACCGAATCGCCACGTGCATCGCGCACACGCACAATGTTCGCATTTTCGACCGTAAGAGTCAATGGATAATTCAACCGAATACAAAAACACGAGCGACGCTGTGTTAGACTATACTGCTTGATATTATGCGCTTTCCAACGTGCTTCGGCTTCGGCGACGTTGGAAAAATATCGTGGTTCGGAAATATTACTTTCTGCGCAGGAATACAGCGACAGACATGCGCAGAATATGAGGATGACAGAGATTTTCATAGCATTAAGGCAGCATACGTGATACAAATGTGCATATTTTATGAAAGTAAGTGTCATACCAACAAGAAAAGTCACATTCATCACCCTAACACATATACATATTATTACTGCCGAATCACCATCGTACCACGTGCCTGTTCGCCATCGGCGGTTTCTACTTGATAGACATATACACCGCTTGTAATATTGTTTGTGGGCAAGACAAGGAACTGCTCGCCAGCCGTAAAATCTGCTTCAACAGGGCGCATCACTGCTTGCCCTAACGCATTCCAAAGCGTAACGGTAATGCGTGTACTGCGCGGGAGAAACATCGGGATTGTTACTTCCGTGCGCGGCGCAGGATTGGGGAAACTTTGCCCGACCGTCAATGCCTGCGTTGCGGCATCAAAACGGCGTGTTTGCGTTGGCAAATATGCTGAAAACAAGCCGCGACCGTGCGTTGCGACTGCCGCAAAACCATCCGAAGGGCGTACATCTACCATACGCACATCTGCCAAGCCAATTGTGGAAGCACCTTCACGAATCCAACGGGTATTTGCACCATTCAGGCGGTCAGTCGAAAAAAGCCCGCTTGAAGTTCCCGCCAAATACCACACTTTTCCCCCGACATACGCAATTTTTACCCACTGCACCGAAGGACCGCCGCCAACACCGCTTGAAAGCGTTGTTTCAAGATTACCACCAATCGCAGTCCAGTTTTTTCCGCCATCTACGGTGGCAAAAAGGCTCTGGACGTTGTAGTTGGAAAAAACGGCAATTGCCCAATCAGCGTTGGTCGGGTCTATCGCAATACACGATGCAAAAGCACTTGGGGCATTTGGGTGCGAAAAAACACTTCTGAAAAGACGCTTAGAATCATTTGCATCATCCATACGATACACACGCCCTTGCGACGTGCCGACATACACGACATTTGCCGGACGCTGCGAAACGGCAAGCGCTGTAATACGCTCACCCGTTCCCGGTACAGTCCCAATGCTTCCCCACCCCGCTTGTAATTCCGTTTGGTTCAACCGCGTTACATCCGCATTACGCCATAATGCTGCCCCGCCAGCCAAATACATCATATTTTGGTTATTCGGGTCAAGGATATAAGGATTATCCAAGAAAAAACGCTGGAACAAACCTGAAGCAGGGCTAACAGGGAAAACATTTGTACGCCTGCCTCGTGCATCAAATTCTATGCGGTTAATATTAGCGAACTGCGACGAAGCATAGTAATAGCGCCCTCCGTCGGCAATTTGGCAATGTACTCCATCGCCCAAGTTAATAAGCCGACCCGACGACGATGTTTTATTGACCATTCGCGTTCCATTGTCTTGCAGACCGCCGATAATCGTTTCGTCACCTCTGGTGGCGCGGTCGATGGCAAGGGTATAAAATTGCGTCGTAATATAGTTATTGTTGCGCGGTGTGTAACGGACAGGAATAGCCGTGCAGTTTTCCGTGCGATAAATACCACCGTCATTCGCAGCATACATCACATTTGGATTGGAGGGCAAAAAGACAAAATCGTGGTGGTCAGCCCATGATTGCGTCGAAGGTGGTGCAATATCAGCATCGGTGGCAAAGGCACTAATGAGTGTCGTTGTTTCGCGGTAACGGAAATTATACGGGTTGCTATACGCAAAGACACCTCCGGCGAGCACAAACAAAGCATCATCAGGCTTGACTTTCAGCGCCATGCAGTATCCAGCCTGCGAGGTAAAATCCTGTGGGAACGTCGAAGTATAATCCGTCCACGCACCACCGGAAGCACCCGCACCATTACCGGAAAGATAGGTATAACGTAAAAGCCCTGTTTTTATGCCGTTTTGAAAGGTGGCTCCACGTAAATCGCGCAGTACAAAAAGTTGATTGTCGTCGCTCGGCACAGTCGCCAACACTAACCGCGCAACCTGAACAGTGCTTGGCAATACGGCTGCTTGACCAAGCGTCGCCACTGTCGGAGAAATATTTGTCCAAACTGTGCCGTTGGTTGAACGCCATACACCGCTTGGGTCAGAGCGAAAACGAATTTGATTGGAATAATCCCACTCACTCATCGCAGCATAAACAACGCCGCTCGGAGAAATAGCGACATCGGTATAACGTGCGAAATTAGTAGCATTGGCAAACGCGGTATTTCCCAAAACTTCTTCCCACGTAGCACCACCGTCTTGTGAACGCATAATACCGCCCGTTACGGCAGCATAGAGAATATCACGATTACGACTGGTGTGGTCAATTACTAACCGTATCACCACTGACCAAGGCGAAGAAAACTGTGAAAAACGGCTTTGCAAGGAAGGAATAGTGGCAGCCAGTGTATTCCACGTTCGCCCGCCATCGGTAGATTTATAAACGCCCGTTCCATAAAACCCCGTGTAGAGTTCTCCCGTGCCGAGATACCATGTTTGCTCTTTTCCCGGGCGCGTATCTTGGACAATACACGAGATATTTTCCGCGCCGTCGGGCAAAGAAACCATACGCCATGATTCTCCGCCATTATCGCTTCGCCACAGTCCGCCTGTAACACCACCAGCCAACATGACGCGCTCATTGGTAATGTCAATCGCCAGCGCACGAGTACGTCCACCGGTGGCTGTTGGTCCTCGACTTATCCAATCAAACGACTGCAACGTCGCATTCCCTTTGTTTCCCCGCGACAATGCTTCGCGTGTAGGCAAAGTGCGAACAAACTCCCGTTCTCTGATGTGTATGTCTGGTGGAATTTGTCCCGTTGAGGGGTCGGCAAGCCTCTCAAGGTCGTATTTCTGACGCTCGGAAATACTTTCTTCTTCATTCCACTTATCGCTGAAAGCCTTGTGTTCTTCAGCATTTTCGGAATTATCGTTAAGGTTGGAAGCATCTTCAAGGCGTGCGTGTGAGGTCATCACACCTTGCTTGGAATGAGCCTGACTGACTGTATTGTCTGCAAGTTGGAAAAAATCATGGTAAACACAAAGCGCTCCGCCACAAAGGGCAATACAGCACGACAGGATGAGGATACTCAAATACCGCATAGAAACAAGGAACAGTGTGAAAAAAGAGCTATAATTTCATCAACAAAAGCAAGGAAAACCTGTCTGGATGCACATCGTAACTACTCTCTCCATTCAATAGACTGATAAAAATCGAAGTCTCCGTCTTACAATTGCGAAAAATATTTTTCATAGGTATAAAAGGCAGTGTCGCGCTTCCAGCCACGCTTTTCGTAGAGTGTTTGTGCGGGAAGATTATCAACAGCGGTTGAAAGTACAAGCCCTTTGGCATTATCAGCATACGAAAATTCTTCTGCCGTTTGCATAATTGCATCAGCAACACCTAATTTCCGAAATTCCGGCTCAACAAATAAATCATTCAAAATCCATTGGCGCTGCATCGTTACAGAGGAAAACGAAGGATATAACTGTGTAAACCCTGCACCTTTATTACCAACAAGGGCAACAAATATCACTGATTCTTGTTTCAAAATCCGCTCTCGCAAAAAGGCTTCCTCGGCTTCTAAATTTGAAGGTTGCCGATAAAACTGACGATACCCATCAAAAAGCGGTAGAAGCAACTCCAAATGACGAGAATCAGCACGGTGAATAGTAATACGATTTTCTTCTTCTGACAGTTCCGGTTCTGCTTGTCTGTATTCACGTTGTAATGCGGCTTCTAAAGCCGATTTTACAATTGCCCATTCATCACGAATAATACTGTAGTACACTGTGTCACGAACTGTTCCGTCCGGCAGTATTGTATGCCGACGTAAAACCCCCTCATACTTTGCTCCCATACGCTCCATAGCGCGACGTGATTGGTCGTTTTTTGCATTAGCTTTGAGTTCCACACGATTCATACCCAAGGTTTCAAAACCGTAGGACAACATGAGTAATTTTGCTTCCGTATTGATACGAGTTCGTTGAAACGGCTTCCCAATCCACGTCCAGCCGATTTCCATGCGTTTGTGGGGTAAAGAGATATTACCAAAGCGAGTGCTACCAACCGCTTTGCCACTTGCTTTATCAATAGTTGCAAAAGGTAATGCCATTCCAGCCGTTTGCGGCAAAAAAGCTTCCTCGATATACCGTTGCATATCCTCCCTCGTCGTCATACTTGTTCCTGCCATACGCCACAAAGCAGGATTTAAGCCAAGTTCACATAAATCGTCTAAATGTTGCATGGAAAGAGGTTCCAAGCGAACAAATGTGCCTTCGAGAGTGATTGGTTCAAGCATAAAAAGGAAAAGAGAAAGATGGGAAAGAAATAATGCCGCCTTATCTGCTAAGCAATAAGGCGGCATATACTAAACTTACTTTGTGCCTTTGGAGGATTTGGTTCGCTCTTCGTATTCGCGTTGTGTGCGAATTTCATTTGGTTGCTGCATCTGCTGTTGCTTGAACACTTGGAATCGCGTCGGAGGAACCTGAAGCGGAAGCGCATTATTACTTACATCAATGTCCGTTGTTTCCAAGTATGGGTCAATCAAGAACGATGCTACGGGCTTCGATACCATCAAAACTTTGGTGATTTTTTGCTGGTTATAACGCCAAATTTCTGCCGGAAAACGGCGTACTTCTTTTGTTCCGTCTTCGTAACTCAATTCCAAAATAATCGGCATCATCAAGCCGCCCTTGTTTATAAAGTCTAATTCGTAGAAAATTTTTCCTGAATTAACGATTTTTTTCTCATCATCACTGAGGGTCGAAAGGTACTGTTCATATTGTTCTTTAGCCCAAGGCTTGACGGCAAATTTATCAGTTTTGTTATAGTAATCAAGTGCTTCAGGGTCTTGTTCAACATACGTTTTCGGAATATCTTTTTTATTACGTTCAATCGTCAAATTCAACGGTTCGCGCCCTGCTTCGGCTTTATCCCTTACAACTTCGACTTCGGGGTTTTGCGTGTTGATGTCATACCGCGTAACCCGCTCTAATGCTATATCACAATAATCGGTCGTGTAAAACCAGCCACGCCAGAACCAATCCAAATCTACGCCCGAGGCATCTTCCATTGTGCGGAAAAAGTCTGCCGGAGTCGGATGTTTGAATGCCCAACGGCGGGAGTATTCTTTGAACGCATAATCAAATAACTCGCGACCCATCACGGTCTCACGCAAAATATTCAGACCTGTTGCAGGTTTTCCATAAGCGTTATTTCCCAACTCCAAAATCTGTTCAGAATTTGTCATAATCGGGACAAGACGTGATTTGTCCGCTTTCATATAGTCCACCATATTCCGCGCCGGACCTCGGCGTGAAGGATAGTTTCTATCCCATTCTTGTTCAGCAAGAAACTGTACAAAGGAATTCAATCCCTCATCCATCCATGCCCACTGACGCTCGTCCGAATTAACAATCATCGGAAAGAAATTATGCCCCACTTCGTGAATAATCACAGAGATGAGCGCATATTTAAGTGCTTCCGGATATGTACCGTCGGACAAAGGACGACCACCATTAAAACAAATCATCGGATATTCCATCCCAAAAACCGGACCATGTACCGAAATTGCAACGGGGTATGGATAGGCAATTGTGTGTTTGGAATAGACACGCAACGTATGTGCGACTGAACGTGTAGAATACTGCTCCCAAAGCGGGTTACCTTCTTTCGGATAGTAAGACATTGCCAATACTTTCTTACCTTCTACCTCCACACCCATCGCGTCCCAAATAAATTTCCGCGATGCACAGAAGGCAAAATCGCGTACATTACTTGCTTGGAATGTCCATGTTTTTTTCGCGGTAGCGCGAGAAGACTCATTTTTGAGTGCTTCATCATTCGTAATAATTTTCACTGGAACGGAAGAAGATTTTGCTTTTTCCATACGAGCGATTTGTTCCGCACTCATCACGGCAGAAGCATTTTGCAATTCGCCTGTTGCACCAATAACAATATCAGAAGGAGCTGTAATGCTCACTTTATAATCACCAAATGGCAGTGTAAATTCGCCTGCACCTAAAAATTGTTTGTGTTGCCAACCACAGTAATCACCATAAACCGCCATACGCGGGAAAAATTGAGCAATTTCGTAAAGATAGTTTTTGTCTTTCGGAAAATACTCGTAACAAGAACGGGCACGGGTTTCCGAAGGAACGATGTTGAATGACCATTCAACCGTAAACGCAAATTTTTGCCCTGAACGTAATACTGTGGGCAAATCCACACGCATCATTGTCTTGTTAATGGTGAATTTCAGCGCTTGCCCGGTCGCAGCATCTTTGACGGACTTAATTTTATGACCGCCATCGAAGGTTTCCTGAAACGCAAGTGCTTTTACACCATCGAAGGAACTTCCGCCCGGATTAGCACGGCTTGTACCTCCTTGTAATTTCCCTGTCTGCGTCAAATACGTGTCAGAAGTTTTGGCAAAATGATTTTGGTCGAGTTGCAACCACAAATACGTGAGAGCATCGGGCGAATTATTAGTGTACGTAATCGTCTCGGTACCACTAATACTCTGGTTTTCATCGTTGAGTTCAATGTTTATCACATAATCGGCTTTTTGCTGCCAGTACTGATGCCCGGGCGCACCGGAAGCAGTACGATAGGTATTTGGCGTAGGAAGCAATTGGTCGAGTTGCTCGAATTTTCCCGTTAGGTGGTCAGCGGTATTGCTGAAGCCTTGCGCTAACAGCATTGAAGAAGGAGTAGCGACACCAAAAGCGCACAGCGACAAAACTGCAAGTGCTTTTCGGCGCAGCAAAGTGGTAAGGAAGGAAGCCATAGTGCGGAAAGAGAGAAATGAAACAATGGGAATGTATCTTGCTGTAATTCTATAATCAATCTATGCTCTTATTTTTTTGAGCGACTGCTGTATATTTGGTCATTGGAATTGCGAATTGTTACACCGCTCCGTCGTAGCCATTTGTAACAAAACGACGGATCAACATTATAACGCTTTGCAAGGACAAGAGCGCTTGTGCCTTGTTTATACTCTTCGACAATTTTGGGGACAAGATCACGATGTTCTTTCCATCGCCGCGCTTCTTCTTCAGAGCGTGTACGCACGGCAACACCACCTTTGGCGAGATATGTTGTCAGCGTTTTATCGTGGAAGCGTCGCCCTAATACCGTACGAATTTCGGTGTATGTTTTTCCCGATGAGTATAATTCACATACCTTGCGAATTATTTCTTGTTTTGATTCTTCGTTAAGAAGGAGATTTGCTGGAAGATTGTACCGACGAAAAGCATCGTGAATACTACTTCGGGAAAAATTATATGTACGCGACAAATCACTATAACTTGCACCGTTTTCAACGTAGTCGTGGTGCATTACACGAGCTAAAGTTTCATCAATTAACCCGCGACCAGCAACACGACGTGGTGTTCTACGAAATGGATTATGTTTTCTCATCGTACATTCAAATGTACAGTGCTTGAATTCAAGTTCTTCAGTAAATCTATCAGCACCAAATTATCATGAAACCATTTTTTCCCGTGGCAGTAGTAATACCTCTAAAGAACAAAGGTTCGTTTCTATGTGCAAGTAGAAAAAACGCATTACACAGAAACGAACCTCAAAACTACATAAATCTTTGTTCAAATCAATACTTTATGCTACTGGCGGCGTAATTTCAGGCTTTGCAGGCGCATCTGGTGGAGGATTGTTTGGAGCGTCAGTCGCAGAAGCGCTACTAACATGACCATTTTGACCATTTTTCAGCCGTGGTGGCAATTCTTCACCACGCATAATTTTATCCAATTCTTCCGCATCCAAAACTTCGCGCTCCAAGAGAATTTTCGAGGATTTATGAAGCATGTCGATATTTTCTCGCAAAAGCTGCTCTGCTTTTTGCATAGAATTTGTAACAATACGGCGTATTTCTTCATCAATAAGCCGTGCCGTTTCATCACTATGCTGACGTGGGTGCGACATTTCACGAGCGAGAAAAACTTCTTCTTCCTTACTTGCAAAATTTAGCGGTCCAATTTTTTCGGACATGCCCCACTCACAAACCATTTTTCGTGCAAGCATTGTTGCCCGTTCAATATCGTTTCCTGCACCGGTGGTGAGTTGATTAAAGACGATAATTTCTGCTGCACGCCCGGCGAGCAAGGTAATAAGACGTGTTTCGAGATAATCTTTAGAATAGGTGTGTGCGTCTTCATTCGGAACATACGACGTTACGCCGAGCGCCCGTCCGCGAGGAATAATCGTTACTTTATGGACAGGATCACTATGAGGAAGTAATTTCCCAGCCAGTGCATGTCCCATTTCGTGGTATGCAGTAACCTCTTTTTCCTTTTCGGAAATAACCATACTTTTCCGTTCAACACCCATCAAAATTTTGTCTTTCGCAGATTCAATATCATCCATCGTCACAGCATCACTATTGCGACGCGCTGCAAAAAGGGCTGCTTCGTTCATTAAGTTTGCAAGGTCGGCACCCGACAAACCAGGTGTACCACGAGCAATAATTTCAAAATCAACATCCGATGCAAGCGGTATATTACGCCCATGAACGCGCAAGATACCCTCACGTCCTTTGACATCTGGTCTATCAACAACCACTTGACGGTCAAAACGACCCGGACGCAGCAATGCAGGGTCAAGAACATCAGGGCGGTTTGTTGCTGCGATAACGATAATACCGCTATTTTGCTCGAAGCCGTCCATCTCAACAAGCAGTTGATTTAATGTTTGTTCACGCTCGTCATGTCCACCACCCAGACCAGCTCCGCGATGACGACCAACGGCATCAATTTCGTCAATAAAAATGATACATGGCGCGCTACGCTTTGCCTGCTCAAATAAATCTCTCACACGGCTTGCGCCTACGCCAACGAACATTTCAACGAAGTCTGCACCGGAGATAGAAAAAAACGGTACATCGGCTTCGCCGGCAACAGCACGTGCAAGCAATGTTTTTCCTGTGCCTGGGGGTCCAAGCATAAGAACACCATGAGGAATTTTACCGCCCAAACGCTGAAATTTATCAGGATCACGGAGGAATTCGATAATTTCTTGCAATTCATATTTTGCTTCGTCTGCTCCGGCGACATCCTCAAAGGTTACTTTCTTAGCATTCTCGCTAATCAATCGTGCTCGCGCCCTGCCAAACGAGAAGATCCCGCGTGTTCCACCCGGTCCACCGCCTTGCATGCGACGCATAATAAAGAAATACACACCAATTAAGACCATCCATGGTAGAAAAGATACGAGCCAGCCAACCCATTGGCTGTCGCCTTCTTCATAGCGCCATGTAATGCCTTTTTCAGCCCATACTTTTTCTGCATCCGTGTCTAAAACACCCAAGCGAGTGAAAAAGCGTTGAATTTCAATTTGCCCTGTACCTTTGGGATTCAGGATACTTACTTTCTCACGCAGCACACCATGGAAAACAAAATCATTCAGTTGTGATTTTGTAATTGTGGCTGATTCGATTTTTCCTGCGTCAAGAAACTGCTTGTATTCAGTATATGTAACAGACACTTCAGATTGTTGTCCGCTATTAACCAACATATACATCACAACAACGAAACCAAAAATAAACAACCAAATCATTGCCGTTTTCATGACTTTTCCAGTAGGGGAATCGTCATTATTATTGCGAAAACCGTTCAAATTATTACGATTATTGCGGTTTTGCGGACGCGGTTGTTTTTTGGGTGGCTCATTGCTGTTGGTATTTTTGCGTTCATCAGCTGCCATTCTATTCTCCTTTGGAGCGCTCCAAGCTAGTTTTATGAAGACTTGTAGCGATTGTGAAAGACGAAAAATTGTAATTGTCTAAATAATGAAACGATTAGATCCGGTATCGTATGAAGGATACTTCCACAATGCTCAGGCTATCGGGAAGGATATAGTAGTTGAAATTTGTTCCCGCCGGAAGTTTTTTGACGACAGACTTTTTTTCGCACTCGCTGGGGACAGCAAACGGTACCTTAGATTAAACCGATGATTCGTGCAAAATAAAGACATCAGCGAGATTACGACCAAATTCGTTGTAATCTAGCCCATAACCGACGATAAAGAGCGGGGAGATTTCAAAACCAACATAATGTGTTTCAACTGTACCTTGACAAACTTCGGGTTTCAAAAAAAGAGTTGCGATTTTAAGCGAAGCGGGCTTCATATCTTGAAGATGGAGTAAAATTTGCTTGACAGTTAAACCCGTATCGACAATGTCTTCCAAAACAACAACGTGCTTTCCGGTCAAGTCTAAACCTGTATAATGTGCAACTTTAACGCTACCCGAAGAATGCATTCCTGCACCATAACTTTCAGCGCGAATAAATTCTAATGTACATGGCAGATGAACTTCTCGAATTAAATCTGTCGCAAAGAGGATACTGCCTTTAAGCACTACGACGAATACAACCTCACTTCCATTGTAATCGTGTGTTATCTGAGCGCCAAGCCGTTTGATTGCTTCCTGAATTTGCTCACGGGAAATAAATTTTTTGAATTGTCGGTCGTGGAGTCGGATAATCTCAGTATTCATCTGCTCTTAGGAACTTCTGCGTATAAAAACGCTTATCGTGAAAAATTAGTTTGAGTTGATATAGGGTAAAAATCAATCACTATAACAAATACAATCTCTGAAAAATCAAGTATAACGCTCAATATAGCCTTATCCCTGCTCTTGTGGAGGCGGTGCAAGGACTATTCCTTTCGGGCGACGGAATTCCAAACGCAATGCTTTCGGTGCATCAGGTTGTAGTCGGAAATGTTCACTCAAACGTAAGCCACAAAGCCATACAATTTGTTCACCTTCAGGCATTGCAGCCGTTAGCACAAGAACATTTTGGCGATTGAAGAAGGATATTTTAGAATTGGTAAGATAATCACTTACTTTCATTGTCCCCTTCATTCCAAGCGGTGTAAACACATCTCCCGGCTGCCATGTGCGGAGCGTCATTCGGTAAGGCAAGATGCGCGTTTCGATAAACTCTACCGCAGGATCGGCGGTAAATTTCACATTTTTTCGGTCAATTTCCTCCAAAAAAATGCGCCAACCACCAAAATCATAATGATTATTTTTTTCTACCCGCACATTCAAATTATGAACAGCAGGCGCAGAACCAATAAGAATCATATTCCGGTCGCGGACAGCCATCACGCCTTTCGCCACATCTAATTTTATCCCTGGCTCCGCATCTAAAAGTGATAACACTCTATCTACGGCATCAAAGCCTAACGCTAAACCAAAGCGTCGTTGTACGGCTCGGCGTACAAGCTCCGTCTGCAAAAACCGCTTGTGAACACGCAAGGCGCTGATGGTTAGACCAATATACGGCTGCATTTCTTCTTCTACGACTAAAGACGGGAAAACACGTTCAACAGTTTCGCGTACAAGGTCGTCAGCCCCCATAATAATCTGCGATGTCCTGTGCAAAACATCCACAATACCGGATGAATACTCACGCTCCAACAAAGGAACAAGTTCATTCCGAATTTTATTACGACGAAAAACCGTCTGTGAATTTGTTGCATCCTCTCGCCACGATAATCCCCGCAAAGCTGCATATTCCTGCATATCCGTCTTTTTCATACCAAGAACGGGACGAATAATTTTCGTATGTTCACCAAACGCCCGCTGGAACGGAATTCCCGAAAGACCGGACAAACCTGAGCCGCGCAGCATATTCATCAACATTGTTTCGACAGAATCATTGAGCGTGTGCGCTGTCAAAACTGCATCAGAGCGACGTTTGTACGCAACAAACTCCAAAAACTTGTAGCGTAATTCTCGTCCGGCTTGTTCCAACGACATACTCTGTACTTCTGCAAAACGCTCTACATCTGCCCAAGCGATGTAACAAGCAATATCGTATCTTTTACAAGTTTCTCGAACAAAATTCGCATCAAATTCAGATTCTTTCCCCCGCAATCGGTGATTAAAATGGACAACGGCAATACTATAACCATATTTGCGTGATAAGCAAACAAGCATATCCAACAATACAACCGAATCAACTCCACCACTTACAGCAACAAGTAATTCTGCGCCTTCGGTAATTTCTGCTTCATAATGCAAAATTCTATACAACTTCTCATGAAACGCCTCTGCAGCCGACGGCATTGTATCAAAAACAGCATTCGGCGGCACCGCTGCCGGATAGACTTTTTCGGGGCGCTGCTTATTATGACGATTCTGTTTATTCGATACGCCCTGCGATTGCGGATGCGACAGACGGTGCGGATTAGGCGCGTAGAGCTTAAATCCAATAGCAGGATGCAATTCCACTCCCGGTGGACGATGCCTTTCAAGAGGCTTTGGCAGAGGCACATATCGACCGTTATTCCGTGCAATCAACACTTCCTGCATCGTTGCAATAATATCACCAAAAGGACTTTTTGCGTCTTCTGGCTCTTCTTGCATCGGACGACGTAGTGGTTTCGCCAATATTTTTGTTTCGGGACTTTCATCCGTTCCTACAGATGTACGTTCCTGAACACCTGATTCTCTGCGGCTGCGCAAACTTTCTGCACCAAGTGTATCTTTTATTTGAACGCCGATAACAGGTATCTTTGCTGTCAAAGCATCCTTACCGATAAACCTCAGCAATGCTTGTTCTTTGCGGATGGTCGTGAGGGCGTCAGCAGTTTGTGAGAGTGCATCGAATGTATTAGTCGCTTCAGACGTACCAAGATACAGATGTTCTTGCTCTGCTGTAACCAATGCAGGATCAAGAGTTGGTGTAAATACAGAAGCTAGATTGTCGACTTGTTGTACATTATGTAGAGGGATAACACCCGTAGAAGAAAGAACAGCAGTAGGTAATGTATTCGCAGGAACCGATTTTTTCGCATGAGATTTAGGCAAAGCGGCAGGCTGGGAAGTTTTTTTTGTCGGCTTTCCGGTGGCATGACTTCGCGTTGTACCCTGTGAATCAGGTCTTCCAGAAGAAAAACGCTCCTGAGAGAAACGTTCTTGTGGAAAGCGCTCCTGAGAGAAACGTTCTTGTGGGGCAGAACGTGGGTCGTCGGGATTATACGGTGCGCGAGAGTCGGAACGAGAAAATCCTCGAAAATCCGAACGATTATGTGTACGAGAAGACGAGCGGGTATTATTCCGCGAATCTGTTCGAGTATTAGCACGTGGTCTCGCGGTAGTGCGAGATCCTGGAGGAGTACGGGAAGGTTGTTTAGCCATTCGTTACAATCTTATAAAAAAGCAGTATTGAAGCGAGGTATGATACGACATTGTGGTTGATGCCCCTATTAAGAACATCGCTCATTTAATGCATATTTCTAAACCTGCGGCTCGTCATAAATGAATGTTCAATCATTATTGACCGCTATACTGCCATTGCGTGTTCTTCATATTCTGTTAATTCTGATACTTTGCCCATCAAATCATTCTCTCCGCGCTCCAGCAAATATGCGTGATAGAGCCAAAGCCGTTCTTCGACTTGAGCAAACGAGGAATAGGTCATAATATCACGCCGCACCGACGCAGCATCATACAGACCTTTCAAATAACCACTGTAAAATTTCCGAAATTCGCGCACCGCCAAAGACTCACCTTTGAACCGTACCGAATGACGTAAATGCTGCAAACACAGTTCAATACGTTCTTGTACAGTCGGTGGTGCTTCGCGTTCTCCGGTGCGGAGATATGTTTTTGCCTGACGGAAGATAAAGGGATTCGTTATAGCAGCACGCCCAATCATCACGGCATCACAACCCGTCATATCGAAAGCGCGGCGGCAATCTTCGGGCGTGTTTACATCACCGTTCAAAATAATCGGGATATTCACGGCTTTTTTGACTTTTTCCACCCATGCCCAATCGGCATCGCCGTCATGCCCCATATCGCGTGTACGGCAGTGAATCGCTAACGCCGCGATTCCGGCTTCTTCTTCCAGACGCTTTGCTAAATCCACGATGATTATGGAGTTTTTATCCCATCCAAGCCGCGTTTTTACCGTTACCGGTAATTGCACCGTATCAACAAGCGTCTTTGCCATTTCAACCATCGTATCGGGTTCTTTCAGCAAAGCTGCTCCGGCGCTCCGCGCAACGACATTTTTTACCCAGCAGCCGCAGTTTATATCAATAAAATCCGGTCCGGAGGCTTCGGCAATCAGCGCAGCTTCTTTCATCACGTCCAAATTACCGCCAAAAATCTGAATTGCGACGGGATGCTCTTGTTCATCAAGGGTTAGTTTTTTAACCGAGCGCCACGCATCGCGTACCAAACCTTCAGACGAAATAAATTCCGTATAGACAATATCCGCTCCCAGCGCCCGACAAAGGACACGAAACGGTAAATCACTCACATCTTCCATTGGCGCGAGCAATACGCCTTCTTCAACTTCGACTGTTCCTATTTTCATTTTTTCAGAAGCGCTTTCAACTGCGCTGAGATAAGAGAATTTTTGTAAATTTGAACAAACAACTAAAATACAAAAACTTCACGTCATGGCGAAGAATGATTCATAATTCCTCTCACGATTCCTCGAAAAAACCGATTGCCGTCGTGCTATTAAGCGGTGGAATGGATTCTACCGTGTGTGCGGCAACAGCTCATGCGGAAGGCTATGAGATTGCTGCATTGCATCTGAATTACGGGCAACGCACACAGGAACGAGAATTAAAAGCATTTCACGACGTAGCAGATTTTTATGGTGTTACGAAGCGCCTTGTCGTGGACGTTTCTCATTTTGCCGCTATTGGCGGTAGCAGTTTGACCGATACGGCAATAGAAGTGTCATCGCCAGACCTTGCTAATACAAGCGTTCCGACAAGTTATGTCCCTTTTCGCAATGCCAATATCCTTTCAATTGCTGTTTCATGGGCAGAAGTGCTCAAAGCAACGGCGCTTTACATTGGTGCTGTGGAAGAAGATGGAAGCGGCTATCCTGATTGCCGACAGGAATTTTACGATGCTTTTCAGCGTGTTATTGACACAGGAACAAAGCCAGAAACCCGCATCGTTATCAAAACACCTGTCATCACATTTGCCAAAAAAGACATTGCTCGGCGCGGCTCAGAACTCGGCGCACCGCTTCATTTGACATGGAGTTGCTATAAGCGCAATGATTTTGCTTGTGGCGAGTGTGATTCCTGCGCCTTGCGTTTACGCGGTTTTCGGTTGGCAGGCTTGGAAGACCCGATTCTATACGTTACACGACCTGTGTATGATTAAACGAGCAACTAAACCGAAAAAATAACCATAGACATAATTTTACTTCATTTACCTTCACTGTTCGGAAAGACAAAGTTATGGGATACGATGATGAACGCCCCAACAAAGACCCGCGCGTTGTCGCCACAGGTATCGTTGGCGGAATAGCCTGTGGGATGATGGCAATCTCCATTCCGCTTATGGCAATCGCTGGCGGTGATGCCGGTATTATCAAAATTTTGCCAGTCTTAGCCGTTCTCGGAGCTGGTGTCAGCAGTGCCGCAATTTGGCTTTCACCCAGACGAAACCACGAACCGACAGAACTACCACCAGCATTACCACTCCGCGAATTGGAAGATATTAAGCACGGTCTTATGGACATTCGTTCCTACGTTGCATCGCTGGAAGAACGCATCGAAGACCAAGAAATACAACTCCGCATTACGCAAGCAGCCGCAGCAAAGACAATTACAGATAAATCGCAAGGCGAAACGCCGCAGCAAAGTTGATATTTTAATTATTCACGCTTCAATATGTGTAATTTTTTTGTAAAAGCCAGTACAGGAGATTTTCAATTCTGGGAAGAACAGCGTCTTATTGGTCGCTGGCGGTGGATAGTGAAATATGGAATTATGGCCTTCGGCACAATGTTTTTTTTGATAAAGTGTTTATGGTCTGTAATATTCAACAATTCATCGGTCTTTACATCTTCTATGCTTGTTTACAATATAATTCCTTCTTTTCTCACCGGATTTGTTTGGGGAATTTTTATATGGAATGCTAACGAAAAACGCTATAAACGTTTCCTTGAAGAACAAAAAATATTCATAGAGCAAAATCCCAATGACTAACAAGCAAGCAACGACTAAGCAACCAAGAACCAAACAACCATGAACCACTCAGAACGTATCATCATCCTTGATTTCGGCTCACAGTACACCCAACTTATCGCCCGCAAAGTTCGCGAATGTGGCGTATATGCAGAGTTGCATCCCTACACCGTTAGCGAAGAGGTTTTGAGCGCCTTACAGCCCAAAGGTATTATTTTATCAGGCAGCCCTTTCAGTGTCTATGCCGAAGGCGCGCCGTTACCTGCTTTTGACGTATTTGCGTTTGCCGAAGCACGTAATATTCCTGTTTTGGGGCTGTGTTATGGATTGCAGCTTATCGCGCAAACTCAAGGTGGAGCGGTGGACAAAGCAGCCAAACGTGAGTTTGGCTATGCGGCACTCGAAATTGTCGCCGAAAGTCCGCTTTGGAAAGGCATTTCTTCCGGTTCGCAGGTCTGGATGTCGCACGGGGACTCGCTGACGGCGTTTCCGAAAGGGTTTGATATTATCGGAAAAACAGAAAATGCGCCGTATTGCGCGTTGCAGAATCTTGAGCGAAAAATTTTCGGTTTGCAGTTCCATCCCGAAGTCCATCACAGCACGGACGGCAAGACCATGCTGGCAAATTTTCTTTTTGAGATTTGCGGCTGCAAAGGCGGCTGGGATGCGGGTTCGTTTGTGGAGGCGGCTGTGCAGGATATTCGCGCTCAGGTAGGCAAAGGCGGCGTAATTTGTGCGCTCTCCGGCGGCGTGGACTCGACTGTTGCGGCGGTATTACTGCATAAAGCCATTGGAAAGCAACTGCACTGCATTCATATTGATAACGGTCTTATGCGCTCGAATGAAAGTCGTACGGTGGTGGAACTCTTCAAAAATCACTTCGACCTCAGCATTGATTTTGTGGATGCTTCAGACCTGTTTTTAAGGCGTTTAGAAGGCGTTTCCGACCCCGAACAAAAGCGGAAAATTATTGGTAGAACGTTTATTGAAGTTTTTGACGCAGAAGCGAAAAAATTCGGCGATGCGGAATTTCTCGCACAAGGCACACTCTATCCCGATGTGATAGAATCGGTCTCCTTCAAAGGTCCGTCGGTAACAATTAAAACGCATCACAACGTCGGCGGTCTGCCCGAAAATATGAAACTGCGCTTAGTAGAGCCATTCCGCGAGTTATTCAAAGATGAAGTACGCTCCGTTGGTCGCTTGCTGGGCGTTCCGGATTGGTTTATTGACCGTCACCCATTCCCCGGACCCGGCTTGGCTATTCGTGTTCCGGGAACGATTACGCGAGAAAAGCTGGAAATTTTGCGCAAAGCCGACGATATTTACTTAGACGAAATCCGCTCCGCAGGGCTGTACAACGAGATTTGGCAGGCGTTCGCCGTACTTCTTCCCGTACAAACAGTCGGTGTGATGGGCGATGAGCGCACCTACGAGTATGTATGCGCACTCCGCGCCGTTACGAGCGTGGACGGCATGACAGCAAATTGGTTTCCGATGCCCTACGATGTACTGGCGCGGATGTCCAACCGCATTGTGAGCGAAGTTCGCGGTATCAACCGTGTTGTCTATGACGTTTCGAGTAAGCCCCCCGCTACGATTGAGTGGGAGTAAGGTTATGCAAATTGAAAGCATTAAAATACAAAACTACAAGGTTTTTCGAGGCGCGGAGGCACAGAAACTCCCGCCGATGTGTGTTTTTCTCGGTGCAAACGGGTCGGGCAAATCCACGTTTTTTGATGTCTTTGGTTTTTTGAGTGATGCTCTCAGAACCAATGTTCGTGCGGCTTTGGGCGCACGAGGTGGCTGGAAAGAAGTGGTGTCACGTGGTCAAAATGATGATATTCTTATCACGATAAAATTTCGCAACGCACCAAAAGAGCCGATTATCACCTACGAATTAGCCGTTGGGCTGATGGAAGGCTCTACGCTCCCGGTCGTCAAACGCGAGATTTTAAGCTATCGCCGAGGGCAAACTGGACGACCATTTCGTTTTTTGGATTTTGCCGATGGCGTGGGAATTGCGGTTGTGAATGAAGAGGAATTTGCGCAAGCAAAGCAAGATTTTCAGGAACAACGCGAAGAGTTTCGCTTGGATTCGCCTGATATTCTCGCTATCAAAGGTCTAGGGCAGTTTCAACGTTTCAAGGCAATTTCGGACTTTCGCAAATTGCTCGATAATTGGTATGTGGCAAATTTTCAAATTCCCGACGCAAAACGTACGCAAGACCAAGGCTTTAGCGAGCGCCTGTCCTCCACGGCAGACAATCTTGCGCAGGTTGCTGATTTTATGTTTGAGCATCACCCCGAAATGTTTCACCGTGTGTTGGAAAAGATGCAGCGCCGCGTCCCAGGAGTTCAAAAAGTAGAAGCGTACAAATCTGAAGAAGGGCGCATTGTTTTACGCTTTCACGACGGTAGCTTCAAAGACCCGTTTTTGGCACGATATGTTTCGGACGGCACACTGAAAATGTTTGCGTACTTGCTATTACTCCATGCGCCACTGCCGTATCAACTGCTCTGCATCGAGGAACCCGAAAATTATCTTCACCCTGATTTGCTTATGGAACTTGCCGAAGAATTTAGGGAGTATGCGGCTTCAGGGCGACAAGTTTTTATTTCAACGCATTCACCCGATTTTGTGAATGCGCTCAATCTCGACGAGGTTTTTTGGCTGACTAAAAATGACGGTTACACTAGCATTGCGCGGGCTTCCGACGACATTATCGCTACAAATCTCGTACAAGAGGGCGACAATCTAGGCGCACTCTGGACACAAGGGTATTTGCGAGGAAGCGGGGTTGGAAGATGAGACCTGATGTAAAGTTGCGAGATGTAGAGCTGCAAAACCCGAACAATCTTGCCACGGAGCGTGTTGAAATATTGGTGGAAGAGCTTTCGATGTCTGAATTTTTGAAAGGCTTTCTTCCGCGTATTTTATCTGAGAAATATATCCTTGAGCAAAATTACTTTATTCGACCGCATAATGGCAAAAACGACTTACAAAAGTCCATTCCCAAGAAAATACGTGGCTTTCGGAACTTTCACCAGCCCACAAAATTTGTCATTGTGCATGACCAAGACAGCAACGATTGCCGCACACTGAAAAAGGAGCTGCAAGGTTTATGTGGCGCGGCTTCAGTGCTGATTCGTATTCCCTGTCGTGAGTTGGAATCGTGGTATTTGGGTGATACGGATTCGTTGGAAGCGCTCTATCCACGCTTCAAAAGCGCCCAGTATCGCCATCGCAAAGCCTTTCGTAATCCTGATGAATGTTCTGCGGCGGCAGAATTAGAGCGCCTCATTCCTGAATTTCAAAAAGTTGCGGCGGCGCGGAGTATGGCTTCCCGTATCGCTATTACCACCAACACCTCGCCAAGTTTTCAAGCATTTGTGCGGGGTTTAGAACAATTTTTAGCATAAATTTTCGACTACACTTTTTCACTACGCCCCTAATACGGCTTCAATACTATGCTTCTCGGCTTATTTCTGACAATGGTGCTGGTCTTTTTGAACGGCTTTTTTGTGGCGGCGGAATTTGCGCTCGTCAAAGTCCGTATGTCTCAAATCGAAATGCGGGCGCAAGCGGGAAGCCGTATTGCGGGTGTAGCCAAGCATCTTCTGGAGAATTTAGATGCCTATTTGTCTGCTTCACAACTTGGGATTACGCTTGCAAGCCTTGCTCTCGGATGGATTGGGGAAGATGTTGCAGCAAAAATTGTCATCGGTTTTTTTCATTTGGTCAATATTACCGTTGAACCTGAACTGGCGCATAAAATTGCCGGTCCGATTGCTTTCGTTACTATTACCGCGCTTCACATCATTCTTGGCGAGCAAGCTCCAAAATGGTTTGCTATTCAACGACCGGAAACCGTTACTATGGGTGTTGCGCTCCCGATGCGCCTTTTTTACATTGTTTTCAAGCCATTTATCATTGGATTGAATTATGTTTCTAACGCCCTTTTGAAAGTGCTTGGCATTGAAGCAATCCACGAAGAAGTTCATAGTGCCGAAGAACTCCAGTATTTGCTGAAACGCGGCGAAGAAACAGGCGCTATCGAAACAGAAGACCACGCACTTATTCAAAACGTTTTTAATTTAAGTGAACGCACTGCCAAGCAAATTATGGTCTCGCGGACACGCATGAGCGCTTTAGACCTCCATACGCCTGTTGGTCAAATTCTGGAAAAGGTTATCGAAGAAGGGTTTTCGCGGCTGCCGGTGTACAAAGAATCATTGGACAATATCGTCGGTGTAGTTTATACCAAAGATATTTTAACGCTTGCGCAACACCCCGAACTTATTGTTCTGCAAGATATTGTGCGCCCTGCGTACTTCGTGCATGAAGGAAAAAGTGTGCGCGAACTCTTACGCCAATTTCAAAAACGGCGTATCCACGTGGCGATTGTTATTGATGATTTCGGCGGAACTGCCGGAATGATTACGCTGGAAGATATTTTGGAAGAAATTGTCGGCGATATTCAAGACGAATTCGATGAAGACCAAGCAACCATGCGACGTGTGGATGAATACGAATGGGAAATTGCCGCTTCCACGCCAATTACCGAACTGAATGAAATGCTTCCTAAAGTGCTTCCCGAAAACGAGCGCTACGAGACGCTTGGCGGCTACATCAACGTTATTTTCGGTAAAATCCCCGATGTCAATGAAATTATGGTTGAAAACGGCTTAATGTTTACCATTTTGAAGAAAAACAAACGCGCCGTTGAATTAGTACGCATCACGCATCTTGAACGAACCGCACCAACGCTTGCACCGGAAGAGACTAATGATGGTACTGCCGAAAATCATAGTCCAATCAAGCAACAGGCTGTTGAACCATAGCGAGTAGCTCCGCTTCACTAATAACCTGCACGCCAAGTTCCTGAGCTTTTTCCAGCTTTGAACCCGCTTCTTCGCCGGCAAGCACAAAGTCTGTCTTTTTACTGACCGAACCCGCGACCTTTCCGCCATAGCGCTGAATCAAATCTTTAGCTTCATCACGCTTCATTGTGGGAAGAGTTCCCGTGATGACAAATGTTTTTCCTTGCACAGGCGTTACTACATCAGCAATAACGCGCCCTTCATGCTTCATATTCAAACCTTCGCGCTCTAAATCCCGCACGAGTGCTTGATTATCGGGATTTTGAAACCATACGGCGATAGCTCCCGCCGTGCGCTCGCCGATACCGAAAACCTGCACAAAATCGTCTTTGGTAGCGCTTATCAAACGCTCCATTGAACCAAAATGCTCCGCCAAAATTTTTGCGGTTTCCTCGCCGACAAAGCGGACACCAATACCAAACAATACTTTTGCAAAAGGGCGCTCTTTACTTGCTTCGATACCTTGCAGCAAATTATCAACCCGCTTCTCTGCCCACCGCTCAAGTCCCAAGAGCCGCTCACGCTGTTCCCGTAAACGATACACATCGGCAACAGTCGTCAGCAAGCCTTCTTGAACGAGTTGGTCCACAACTTTTTCTCCTAAACCCTCAATGTCCATCGCCTTACGCGATGCCCAATGCTCAATACGTCCCCGCACTTGCGAAGGACAGGCAGCAAACTCGCAGTAATACGCCGCTTCACCGTCATACCGCTTCAATGCTTGCTTGTGTGAACAGGGACATTCATGGGGAAATGTGAACGGTAGGCTTTCCTGTGGGCGCAATTCCGGCACAAACCCGCTTACTTTCGGAATGACATCACCACCTTTTTCTACAATGACCGTATCTCCAGCACGAATATCCAAATCCGTGATGTAATCGGCGTTATGCAGCGTAGCGCGACTAATCGTCGAACCGGCAAGCAATACCGGCTCTAAATCTGCAACAGGCGTAGCAACTCCCGTGCGCCCGATTTGCAGAAAAATAGTATTGAGACGAGTTTGAGCCTTTTTCGATTCGTATTTGTAAGCAAACGCCCACCGTGGAAAACGCCCAACAGCACCAAGTTCAAATTGTTGCTGCAAACTGTTTACCTTAATCACCGCTCCGTCAGTTTGAAAAGGCAGCGTTTCACGACGATTTTCCCACTCATCTAAAAATGCAAACACATCTTCCAATTGAGGGCAAAGCCTTGAATGAAGCGCCGTTGGGAAGCCCATCTCCCGTAAAAGCCGCATAGATTCTTCTTGCGACCGCAGCCCACCGTCGTCAGGGGCAAGGAAATACGCGGCAAATTGCAATGGGCGCTTCATCACTTCACGCGGGTCTTGCAATTTGAGCGTTCCGGCAGTGAGATTACGCGGATTCGCATAGAGTTTTTCGCCGTTTGCTTCACGCTCTTCGTTCACGCGCACAAAATCGGTATTTGCCATAAAAACTTCCCCGCGAACCTCGAAATTACGCAGCTCTTGACCATTACTCAGTTTCACGGAATGAACCCGAAGAGGAATAGTGTGAATCGTCCGTACGTTTTGCGTTATGTCGTCGCCGCTAATACCATCGCCGCGCGTTACGCCAAGCGTTAAAGCGCCGTCTGTGTATCGCAAACTCATGGCTACGCCGTCATATTTCAAATCGCACCAATACTCGTAGGGCTTACCTTCCAAAAGTTCCCGTACTCGGCGGTCAAAGTCCAGCACTTCCTCGCGGTTGTAGGTATTTTGCAATGAGAGCATCGGCTGCGAATGTTGCACCGTGCGGAACTCTTTGAGCGGCTCACCACCAACACGCTGTGTCGGGCTGTCCGGCGTAATCAAATTCGGGTGTTGCCGCTCTAAAGCGTTTAATTCCTCAAACATACGGTCATATTCGCGGTCATCCAGAATCGGTGCGGCTTCCACGTAATACGCATAATCTGCACGGCGAATCTGTTCGCGTAATTGCTCCATACGAATACTGGGTGAAAGCAAGGCATTGTCAGTCTTTGCCGACGACGATGCAAAAAGGTCGTGTTGTTGAGGTAATTGCTCAGGCATGGTCTTTCAAAAAAAAACGGTACCGAAAATATGACTGAAACACAAACGGGAGAAAGTTTTATGAGGGCAGATAAACATTTTTCATCACGTTCATCCGCGCTATTTGCGTTGCACGCATTCTCAAAAATCAAGAAAGCAACGTCTCACACAATGTTATCGCGGAACAGCGCCGATTCCGGGTGCATTAGGAAGCGTAATTTTGCCATCAACAAAGGTAATTCCTTTGAAAGCGTCGTTTTTGCTCAGAAGCGCCCCGTCAAGGTCAGCCCAATCCACAAGCGGCGTTAAATGGGCTGCGGCGGTAATGGCACACGAAGTTTCCGTCATGCACCCAATCATCACTTTCATTCCGAAGGCTCTGGCAACGGTAATCATCTTTTGCGCCTCACGTAAGCCTGTTGTTTTCATCAACTTGAGGTTCACGCCGTGATACATCCCTTTCATTTTTATCAAATCTCCGAAGCGTTTGATGGACTCATCCGCAATAACGGGAATCGGGCTGCGCTCGGTAATCCACGCATTTTCGTCAATCATTTCTTTGGGCATGGGCTGTTCAATCAGTACAGCGCCCTTTTCTTTGAGAAAATGAATCGTTTCCAAAGCACGTTCTTTATCTTTCCAACCTTGATTTGCATCGGTTACAAGCGGTTTATCGGACACAGAACGAACTGCTTCGATGATTTCACGGTCATTGTCGCGTCCCAATTTTATTTTGAGCAGCTTAAATTGCGGATCTACTTCCTGCACTTTTTTCCGCACCATATCAGGCGTATCAATACCGATGGTAAAGACAGTGTTCGGCGTTTTTTCTTTATTTAAGCCCCAAACATTATACAAGGGCTGCCCCATAATTTTCCCCGCCAAATCATGCAGCGCAATATCAACCGACGCTTTAGCAGCAGTGTTTCCGGGTTCAAGGGCGTCAATAGCGCTTAAAATGGTGTCTAATTCCAGAGGATTCTCGTATTTCGACAAATCAACCTTGCTTAAAAATTTCATCACACTTTCCTGCGTTTCTCCCAGATACGGCGGCATAGAGGCTTCGCCGTAGCCCTTGAATTTCCCGTATTCTATCGTTGTCAAGACCAGTGGCGTAGTAGTACGGGTATTCACCGCAACACCAAAGGCGTGCTTCAGTTCCAAGGTAAAGGGCTTAAAACTGAGTTTCATCTTCGCCTGAGGAACTTTGGCAGGGAAAGCGAAATTCAGCGACGGCGTAAGGATTGATGCCGCACTGCCAAGCGCCGTTGTGGTAAAAAAATCGCGTCGGTTCATCATAATTGTGAAGGAAAATAACAGGGAAATAAGGATTACTCGAATGTAGCTTGCGTGCAAAGAAAAATCCGTGCTACGGAGCGTACAATATGGCTTCGTAGCACGGATGGTTCAATGCGACTCACATTGTGAGTTTCGTACATATAATTCTTAGTTTTTCACTACTTTGCGAACGCTTCGTGCTGTGCCGTCTTGTACTTCTACAAAATAGACACCATGCGGCAAAGAAGCAACATCAAATTCTTGACGGTACTGCGTACCAGCATTGACGCGCTGTTCGCTGCTTATCAGTTCCACTCCGAGAGCATTTGTCAAACGTAGTACAACACGCCCCGTTGTGCGGGCAGTAGCAGTAATGCTTAGGCGGTCGCTTGTCGGATTCGGCGTAACAGCAAGAGCAATATCTTCTTGCGCGGCAACCGAAGTGATATTATTCACAACTTGAACGGTAAACACATCCCGCGCAAGCAATCCTGTTCCGTCATCAGCTGTAAGAGTCAAAGAAACAACACTGCCAGACGGTGCGCCCGGCTGCACAGAATAAAACAGCGACGGACGACCATTAAAGCGGTCATCATTTTGACGAGTACGCGCCGTTACAATAGTGCTGTCCGAAGATGTTACGGTATAGGTTAAAACGTTGTAGTTTTCGTCGTAAAAGACCGAATTTGGGCGACCATCGCTACGGAAACCGGGCGTTTCCAATTCCACGAGGTCAGAAGCGCCTCGCAAAAGTTGCTTATTTTGAATGGCGTTCATAATCACCGGACCCACGCGGAGCGGGTCATCCAGCGTTACCGTAGCAAGCGTTACACCCAGCTCATAGTTTACATCGTTTACGCGCAACAGCGTCAAACGGACAAACCGACGACCTTGCAAGCCGGCACTACGCGGCTCAAGCGTTTGGTCACTCCACCGAGCGGTAAAATTGAGCAAAACACGATTTTGCCCGGGCTGAATATTCGCCGTATTCGGCAATGAGCGCGAAGCCACGCTAATCGGTAGTAATGTACCGTTCGGGTCAGCACTGGTCGGCGAAAGGTCGCCTTGCAAGCCGTTAATTGCCACAGGCAATGAAGGCGGAAATGGCGGCGTTACAATCGCACCCGAAGGAAGTGGGGATGGCAACTGAACCGTCGTAGCGCTGACATTCGGGAGCGCTCGCCCATTGGCATCCAAATACTCCAAAGCATACGCCACCACCAACAACGCCTCCGGCGCACCACCGATGCGGTTGATAGCGACGCTGCCTAATTGAAATGCAGAATCACGCCGAAAAAGACTAATTGAGCGCTCGCGCAGGAAAAGCGCGGGAAAACTGTCTGCTGTTTGCTGCGCAAAACCTTTCTCCAAAAAAGGTAATGCTTCGCCCGGACGCTCGACACTCAAGGAAATGCGCGGTTTAACGGCAGGAGAAGAACCGTTTTTTTGCGCTGATGCAGGTTGCGCTATGCCCAGAACTGCGGCAATCACCACCCACAACGAAAGGAAACGATGGTTTTTCATAACAAAACTCACTATTGTAGAGTTAAACAAGAGGGGATTTTTTCTATGATAAAGAATTTTCAAAAACTTGACTAAAAACAGCTTAACTGGAAACAGCTTGACGAAACAAGCTATCGTAAGACCACAAAACGTTGCTGCAACGTTTGATATGGACTTCGTATGCGAAGAATATATATTCCTTGCGCCCAATCTCGTGTTTCAAGCCGAATCTGCTGTACAGAAGACATTTGCTGTATTTGCTCTTGCCACATAATTTCTCCGCGCATATTCACCACCGACAGTACAGCATTACCACGTAACGGCGGTATATCGCAAAATACCTCATGCTGTACAGGATTCGGGAATGTGCGGAGCGCCACAGCGTTAGCCATAGCGTTAGTCACAACGTTAGTTTCATCTTCAACGCTTGTCGGATTCGCCACCAAACCGCGTAAAAGGATACTCCGCTCTATCGGTTGCAATACGATTTGTCGTGGCGAAGCAAGCGGCGACCACCTGTAGAGCAATCCACGCGGAGGCAAGGCACGAGCAGAGAACTCACAAGCATCTTCATTGGAATGTGCTTCTGCGGAGCCAAACCACGTTGAGCGAATATCTTCGGACACTCTTCGTGCGTGAATGTCAGCACTGGAGTTACCGCGCAAGCCCGTTTCTACGCTGACAGTACCGCGAGTAGCCGGAAGACTGAAATCACCAAAACTCATTTCTACGCGCCCGGAAGTCTCATACAAACGCAATTGGGCGTTTATTCGCACATCCGGTGCAGATTTTAGTACAGCATTGCGCCACTGCACAGCAAACACTCTATTCGGTGATAAGCCCTCGGTTTTGAAACGGACATCGCCTTGCAAGCCGCTTGAAATCGTCGTTGTTGGAAAAATCATATCAGAAGCCACAACTGCAATATAACCTTTTGCCCCGACAAATGTACTGAGTGGGCGCGTAACGACAGCACTTTGCTGTACGAGCGATTCAGCCGGAGCAAAGGCACAAAAGCCATTGGAACTTATCGTAATTGATTCGTACTGTTCAGCGCCATAGCGAAAGGGGAAGCCTATACCAAAGGTAATTTGCGCGTCATCTAACGCACCAGCACCACCGAAAAGGGGCGTACCATCGGTAAATTCCCGATATTCTGCCTGAACAGCCGTAAAATCATAGCCTCCGGCAATTGCACCAAGCATCGGTACGCCTTGCGGCTGTGCGGTCATGGTCAATTGAGCGCTCCGTTCACCGCTTCTCCCTACCTGTGGAGCGAACCGTACAGGTACAGCGACAGAAGCACCGCTATTCACATTGACGGGTACTTGTATTTGTAGTTGAAAATCACTGCTATTCGCCCCCGAAAGCCGTAATGATGTGATATTGAGCGCTGTACTGCCGCTATTAACGACGACGGCTTGGAGTGTATTTTGTGCAACGGGATTTGCCACAAGCGAAAAGTCTAAGACGGGAGAAACCAGCATTTGTGCGCTTTGTGAAGGACGAATATTGTAAGGAACAGCAATTCGCTGATAATTCACATACCCATCGGCAAGCATCACCACCACAAAATCCGCCGTCCTGAGCCCTGTTCCTGCCAGCGCGGAGGGGTCAAGCTGCATTGTCAGATTGACGGTTTGCTCCGCACCTGCTTGAAGCGTTCCTAATTGCTGCACACCTTCCAGCACACTCGCACGACCGTCCAAAGAACGGAGCGTCAGAGCGACATTGCGGGCAATGGCAAGATGATTTTTCAGAGTAAACCGCAGTGCCACAGGCTGAACGTCCTGTATCACGCCCGTAGCCGCATCAATACTCATGTTTTGAACAGTTAATCCGGGGAATGTCGCCGTAAGAGCTTGGTGCATATTTAACCGCCCAAAGTATCCAAACGGGCGGTTGAGTGCAGAGCCGGTGCCGAGCAAGACATTGTCGGACGAAGCGCGTAATTGCTGGCGAATTTGCATCGGCGACCACTCAGGGAAACGGCTTTTCACAAGCGCAGCCGCTGCCGCGACCAAGGGCACAGCCATTGACGTACCGGAGAAACTCTCGGTATATTCGCTTCCTGTGGCAGTGCTGAGAATTTGTTCACCCGGGGCAAAAACATCAATCATCACACCAAAATCACTGCTCGCCGAAGCGCGGTCACCAGCATTACTCGAACCAACTGCCAAAACGCCGTTATACGAAGCCGGATATTCGATATTATCGGTTAATCGCGCCGTGTTTCCTGCTGCCGCGACAATGAGTACACCTTGAGCAGCAACCGCCCGTACAATATCTTCCTCCGCACGGCTGTAACGACCGCCTCCAAAGCTGCAAACAATCACCTTTGCGCCCATTTGAGCAGCATACAGCACGGCTTCATATGGACGATAAATACCGTCCAAACGAACACCGTCGGTACTACATTTAATCGGTAAAATTTTGCAACGTGGTGCAGCGCCAACGCCTCCACGCGCATTATTCACTTCCGCAGCAACAATTCCTGCAACAATCGTCCCATGATTCGGTAATTCCTGTGGTACAAGACCATTCGGGAAACGTGGTTTGGGGTCGTTATCTTCGCGGTATCTGCCGGAACGCAAATCGGCTTCATCGGCAGCCCCAACAAAATCCCACCCGTGCCAATCGTCTATTTTTCCGTTGCGGTCGTCATCCATGCCGTTGGTGCGTTTATCCCGCCCTTGCGTGTCCAGCCCACTTTCACCCGGATTTACCCAAATATTTTTCGCTAAATCCTCATGTTCCCAATCCACCCCCGTATCGCAAACAGCAATCACCAACGCAGAATCTCCCTGCGTCAGCGCCCATGCCTCTTGCGCACGAATGCGCTGCAAGTGATACTGCCGAGAAAAAAGCGGGTCATTGGGCGTAGGAAACGAGCTTTGATGCGGTTGCAATGTCTGCCCTTGTTCTGCGTATTCCACTCCCGCACAGACAGATAGTTGCTCGCAAAGCCGCTCGGCACCTTCTTCCTTAACGCCATAGACAGCCGTTAAAAAACCGTCGGGAAGAACCGTTACTTCGCGTACTCGTAATTGAGCGTGAACGTTCAAACAACGTCGAATAGACGCATCAGCGATGTCGCCCTTGTCCGTAATGATACGCTGTTTCGTTTTGAGATAAATACTGCCCGATGAACGGGCTACTTCTTGATTTGAGGCTCTTCTCTCTTGTGTGTTATACCCATGAGCATTGTACGGCATTTCCGGCACCACACGAGCAAGCGAGGTAAAGCCATTGCTTTGGCGCACTCCCGCTTGAATGAGACGGAAGGGCTTTTCTCCCACCGCAGAACCATCACGCGAGGATTGCCATGAAGATTGTTCCACAGACTGCCCGGCAGAGCCGTAGAAAGAGCCGTAGGAAGAGCTATACAAACGCTTTTGCTCATCTGAGTTCTGCTTATGTGAACTTTGTCCATGAACATTCTGCTCTTGGGAAAAAAGCGGTGAGGACGATATGAGACCGGCGACAAGCACCATAAAATAGCAAAAACAATGACCGCGAGAATGACGCCAACTCAGAATGAAACATTCTACAAGCTGTTTCATCGGAGCGAAAAAAGGACGTATGTTCGAGAAGCAAGGTTTCATCAAGAATCTCACGCTGAGGAGAATATATTCGCATTAACGAATAGTTGTGTTGAATACACGTACAAGAGAACACGTGCAAAAATCATGCTGAAATTTTGCGCCATTGTTCTTCGCGTCAGAAAATCCATAAAAAAAGCCGACGACTGCTTACAAGAAGCAATCATCGGCGAATGAAGTCTCGCCCCTTTGAAAAAGGGGGCGAAATATTGCAGCGATTAAATGTTATCAACGATAACTCTTAATTATTTCATTGTTTCAATCATGTCAGCAAGAATCACGGTCATACCGCCACGCGACATCATTTTACCGACAACACCAACCGGAGCATCCGCCAAACGAGCCAAATCATCTCCAGCGCTGGAACCGTCCGCTTTGACAACGTAAATAATCCGCGAACCGACCATCAAACCAAGGGCATTTTTATTTGCCATTGCGCCGGCTTCTTGACCATTCACGCGCTTGAACGTCAAAAGGCTTACAACCACACCTTTTGTGGGCTTGGAAGTTTTGGTACGTGCTGCCACAGTAGAACTTGTTTGCTTTACAGGTGCTGCTTGCGTTGCCTCAGAGCCGCTTACTTGCTTTGTTTGAGCAAATGCAGATAACGGCATAACGACCGCGCACGCGAGCGCTACTAATGATATGTGAAATTTCATATTCCTGAAAAAATGATTTGAAGAAAAATTATATACAATCAGACTTTTTTAGAGACTGTTTGAAAACTCAAGATTTTGCCCTTTTTCCCTCATTCGCCATCGTTAGGATGGCACCTTCTTCCAAAGGGAGAAGGTGAAAGAAATATAGCTCTGTATCTTGCTTCCTCTCCCTTTGAGAGAGGATTGAGGTGAGGGGAAAAAAGGTGTTCAAACAGTCTCTTACAACAGCGCATGAACTTATCGTGTTGATTCTTCTAACGAATTTAATATCGTAAATGTTCGCGCATCAATTAAACCTTTGGCAATACTGGACGAAGGAGCAATCGCATACGGTACATTTGCCACAGGTTGATACGAAATTTCTACTTCAATATAACGATTGGGTGCTGTTCCTTGCAGAATGGTACCATTCGCTGATTTAACAAAAGCCTTCCCAAAATTTCCTGCGCGGGTTTGGAATGCTAATACAAAACCGCGTGTAATCGTGCGCAGGGGAATTGTAAATGCTCCGGGAGCACCCATTTGTACTTGCGTATCAAAAACTTGATTAAGACTGTCCACATTCAAATATAAGTTATCACCGGTGCGAGTATCAGGCATATTCATACGGTTAATTGCAGCATACCCCAAACCACCGGGTGATCCGAACAGCAATGTATCAGCCGAGCGTGTTGCAATGCCCAAATCCCAATCATTAGCACGAGCAATGGTCAGGTTTAATGCTGTACCGCCTTGAATACCAAGACCGCTACCAAACCCCGAAGCAGTTTCATAGATACGAATAGCTCCGCCTTGCATTGTCGTAACACGGACAGCAGGCGACCAACGAATTTCACGGGCAGCGCTGACCGTATCGGCGGTGCGGCTTTGGATGCGGAAGGCATAGACTGTTCCGGCGGTCAAGCCTGTTACATCAAAAAGAGTACTGGTTGTATTTGTCGTGCCGATTGTTGCACCGGAAGCTGTGTTAACGATAGTTACGCGGTATCCTGTCACAGTCGTCGTAGCAGATGCTCTCCAGCGAAGGCGTACCGTTGTTTGGTTAATCGAGGTCGCTTGAAGGCTGTCCACCGCAGCAGGAACTGTTACGGTTGTTCCGGGACCTGTTCCCGAATTATCACACGCCACAAAAGCAAATACTGCTACGACAGCAACGGACGCAGCAAACAAACGAAAGAGGTTCATAGAAAAAACTCCTATAAAGATAAAGAAGAAAAGAGGTTGATTGCGGGAAATATCAAATACGGTTATTGACTATCTGTAGCGAGGAATAGCATAAATACACTCACAGTGCAATTTAGCTTCCTTCGGTGAGATACACAAACGATATTGAAGGTTTATTCGGATAGCAGGAAAATCGGCACGGGAGGAAATTGTGAGAGATTTTGTTGTAGAGACAAGGCACGCCTTGTCTCTACGTTCAAAACAACGAAAATATTCTATGGTTTTATTGTCTTTTTCAAAGGTTATTTGACCACACGAAGCATAACCGTTTTCACTCCAAGATTTGTTTGGAATCGGCATGAATACACACCTTGCGGCAAATTCTCGACTGACCAATGGAGTGAATACGTTCCGGCACTGCGCTCTGCGTCCTCAAGAATGGCAATACGTTCTCCAAGCATAGAAAAGACCTCTACTTTTACTGCACTTGCTGAAGAAAGTGAATACCGCAAAAGCGCTGCGGAAGCAGTCGGATTGGGAATCGCTTCAAAGACTGCATCATTACTCATTTTTACGCTTGTCGGAACAAATCCGAATGTTGTCGTTGAAAAACCGACACCACCCTGTGCAATGACGGCTATCGCGCCAGTCGCACCCATTCCCACGACAGCCTGTACTTGCGTCGGCGAGACAGGTGTAAATGACCGCGCAGGAATTCCGCCGAATGTTACACCCGTTACGCCATTAAAAAACGTTCCGAAGATATTCACCAGCGTTCCCGGTCCGCCCTGTGTTGGCGAAAAGAACGTAATTGTCGGCGTTCCGGTAAAGGTAAATTGCTGCGATGCGCTTGTCGAGCCGTTTGGCGTACTGACGGTAATTGCTCCGCTTGAACCATTACCGACTGTGGCGATAATTTGCGACGGACTGCTCACAACAAAATTTTGCGCCGGAGTTCCCCCAAAACTCACACCCGTAACATTAGTAAAATTCGTCCCGATAATGTTCACAATCGTACCCGAAGCACCAATAGTCGGAGACACAAAGGTGATAGTCGGCGGTGCAACAAACGTAAAGGCTTGCTGCGATCCAGATGTACCACCAGCCGTTGTAATGCTGACGCTTCCGGTTGCGCCACCAGCACCAATAACCGCGTTCACTTGCGTTGGGCTGATTTGTGTAAATGATTGTGCCGGAACACCGCCAAACGCCACTGCGCGAGTGCTGTCGAGATTATTACCGATAATTGTTACTTGCGTTCCGGCTGCGCCTGCTTGCGGTGTGATAAACAAAATTGACGGTGGCGGAATAAAAGAAAAGCGCTGTGTGGAGCTTGTAGAGCCGACAAGTGTAGTCAGCGTAATTACTCCGCTTGCGCCATTACCGACGATTGCCGTGATTTGAGAAGCGTTGTTAATAGTGAACGATGCCGGAGTACCGCCAAAAGATACTCCTGTAACGCTCGACAAATTTGTTCCAATGATAGTTACGGCAGTTCCTGCACCACCGGAGAGCGGTGAAGCAAAGAGAACCGATGGCTGCGGAATGAATGTAAAAACCTGCGGCGACACGGCAAGCGCTCCGGCAACATTCACGCTCACCTGTCCCGTAGCCCCCTGACCGACTGTGGCGATAATCTGTGAATCGCTAAGGATACGGAAAGAACTTGCCAATACCCCACCAAAAACGACCGATTGCGCGTTGGTAAGATTTCGTCCCGTGATGATTACTTCTGTTCCGGCTGTCCCGAAAAAAGGAGCGATAGAGGTAATTTGCGGTTGCGCTTGCACAGCGGCAAAAACACGAACAGGCGTTATGCGTCCGCACTGGTCGCTGAGAGTAAACGTCGTCGCTGTCGTCACTCCTGCTGGTGCGCCGACAAAACGAATGTTCACTTGTGCTTGACCGCCATTTGGCGGTACTGTTGCCGGAGAAACGCCGTCCAAGACAAATGCGCCGGAAAAAATCGGCGCAGGAAAGGTTAAAGGGACGGTGCCTGTGTTTGTGAGCGTGAGCGTTGTTGTTGTCGGGGTATTGATTGCGACGTTATTCAGCACGATATTGGTTGTCGAAAGCATAAAGCCTGAAGAATCGCGCTGCGCTGTGAGCGGAATGGTATTGATACCTCCAACGGCGTTCAGAGCATTAGAAGCAAAGACAAGTGCAGCGTTGATATTTCCGATTCGGTTTGGATTATAGGCAATGACAATAGCCTGTGTCGCGCCGGGAACGATAAAAATTGAATTTGCCTGACTGATATTCGCCGGAGAAATGATAGTAAAATCAGCATTAGTTGGACTTACCGCAGCACCAGAAAGAATAATAGCAGCATTGCCTGTGTTGGTAACGGCAATGGTCGTCGTAATGGAGCCACTCGTACAGATGAGATTACCGAAATTCACCGTTTGCGGAGCGGACAAGACTTGTGCTTGCACGGTTCTCCCTGATAACAAGACAAGAACGATGATACAAAGCCATTGGAAACAAGTTTTCATACGACTGAGAAACAAAAAAGGATGTGCAGTTTTTGAGAAAATCATGCAAGAATTATGCCAGAGTTAAACTCCGCCAAAAGCCGTGTAGATGTATTCAAAAACATACTCTTAACTCTTCTCAGCCTTTTGCGTGTCTCTCTCATTCACTGCTTCATATCTCAATTTGGGGCAAGAATAGAGAAAAGGAATACCGTTTCCAAGACTCAATACTCCCAAAAATCAAAAAGCTGCCTTCCTTGGTAGGAGACAGCTTTTTATTTTCTTCAGCTATTTTTTTGTAAGGCAGATTTGAATCCGCATTATGCTTCTTCAGCAACAGCCGCCATTGCGGGTTTGGCTGCTTTTACGGCGGGCGCAATTACCGGAGCCACCGAGCGCGGTTTTGGAATCGCCTGCAAATGGTCAGGCTGATTTTTAATCCACGATTCATGGTGTGAATCCAGCAAATGTTTCGGCACAGGGCGCAAATCCCATACCAAGCCTACAAACGAAAGCATTTTGAGTGTGTAATAAGTAATGTCCAGCTCCCACCAGAAAAATCCGTTTCGCGCAGAAGATTGAAAACGGTGGTGGTTATTATGCCAACCTTCGCCAAGCGTAATAAGCGCCAATACAGGATTATTGCGGCTTGTATCGGTGGTGACATAGCGCTGCTTGCCCCAAGTATGCGAAAGCGAGTTAATCGTGAACGTGCCGTGCCAACAAAGCACCGTACTGATACACAATCCCCACACTAAGCCTGGAATTCCGGCAATGAGGAACATCGCCACACCCCAAACAATGGGCGGAACAAGGTGGTATTTATTCAACCACACAAGTTCGGGATAGCGCATCAAATCACGCACATAATGCTCTTCGGTATGATTATTTTCATCACTCAAAATCCAACCTACGTGCGACCACCAAAAACCGTCTTGCGGCGAATGGGTATCGTCCTCTTGGTCAGAATGGGAATGGTGATGACGGTGATGCGAAGCCCACCAAATCACGCCTTTTTGTACCGATGTCATTGCCAAAAATGCGATGACAAACTGAAACCAACGACTTGTGGAGTACGTGCGGTGCGAAAAATACCGATGGTAACCGCCTGTTACGCCGAACATACGCAAAGCATAACCAGCAAATGCCAACGCTACATACCACCACGAAAACTCTGTAAAAAATGCGGCAAAACATCCGATATGGATTGCCCAAAAGGGCCACGTCATCGGTCGGAAGTAATAGCCTGCTGAGTGCTTCTGTTTCATGAAGCCTGCCCTCAGTGAGTGAAACAACAGTAGTTGAAGTATAAAACACCAACAACCGGAGAGGGCTTTCGCACGAGACTTGTCGGGCAGCCTACCCCGCCGGAACTCACCCATATCGCAATATGAGTGGGAAACGACGGCTGGAAGCCTACGCAAAAAGTATCTGCGAAAATCCTGATTCCGGCGTGAAGTTTTCAAAGAGGAAATGGTTTTGGCGATTGATAGTGAAAGATTTCGCTATATGCCAAGACGAAGTTACGAAGATACATTCTTTTTTGGCGAACTCCAAAGCAAAGTTCGCATGGAAGCCGGAGGGCAGTATTGATGCTGTCTGTAAGGCATTATCACTGAGGAAACACAAGGTACAAAAGACACAAAAGTCTGAAATTTATCAATACAAAAACCGCACTACCCCCAAACAAAGAGAGCTATCTCCTCGTGAGCGCAGTGAGGTTTTTTGTTTTATTCCGGTGTCTCTAGGACTCAAGCCTATTTGATAATCACCACTTGCCGCATAACCTGTTTTGTGCCGGCTTGAACAGTACAAAAATATACACCAGTAGGCAAATGGTTTATTGCAAGGGAAATGTCCGATTCACCGGCAGGAATTTCACCGGAAAATACAGTTTCACCTTGCTTCAGCCCCTGAGCATTCAGCAAGGAAACATTGATAGAAGTAGGCTCACTGACATCAAGCTTGAGAATTGCCACATCCGATGAAGGCTGCGGTGAAATGCTTCGTATCACCAGCGACGACGGCGTAGAAACGATACGCAAACGCACGGGCACATCGCACCGTGAATCGCCAATAAAGTTCGGCGCTACGCCTGTACCACGCAACACGAGCGTATCCCCCAAACAATTCCCACCTAAAATCAGTGTGTCGCGGAACTCCCTTACTTCCGAGGGTGCAAAACAAACCGTAACGCGCTGTGTTGCTCCCGGAGCTATCGTAATCGGGAATTGCGAAACAGGAAGCGAAAACGCCGTATTTCCTTGCGGAGCAAGACGATTATAGACAAATGTTTGTGAGCCTGTGTTGCGATATTGGAGCGTAATGCAATTTGTTGTCCCGACAACGCTTGTTTCGCCGAGATTGCCAACAACAGAGCGGTCGCCAACCAAATCAAGCGTAAAACCCGGTATGATATTTTGTACCGTCGTGATATTGCCCGAAGAATCACGTACTTGAATTGTGTAGGAAGCGTCTAAACGAGGGTTAATCACACTCACGATAGTTCGCGTTAGACGTGCGCCAATGCTGTCTGTGCGCACGGTGCAATTAACCAATATTTGCGGCGTAACCGAGAAAATTCCTGCCGCAAAGCCGTCCGGCTCAGTGAAATCGAGCGCCACACGTTGCCCGCACGCATCAGGCGTAGCCGACGAACCGGGCGGAGTACGGTCTGTGCGCGACTCAATGCTCACAACCGCAACGGCACGACTTGCGCACGTACTCGCAATGCGGAGTGTATCGGAAAGAATACCGTCTTGCGCGGCAAAGTAACTAATTTGTAGTGTTTGACTTGCACCTGAAGCTAAAACTATCGGCAGTGTCGAGCCAACGACACGCAAATTCGGTGTTCCCAAAGCAAAACGGATTTCGGTAATGGTTTGTGCTGTTGCGCCATAATTGGTAATAACAAGCGGAACAGTACGAAATCTCCCTGTCGGGAGTTGAAATTGCAAGGGAAGTGGAGCACCCGTAGCCGCTTGTGCAGCAATGGCGGAGGGATTTTGCGAAACAATATTCTGCGTTGCATAACCAACCGTAAAACCATAAATCGGCACGGTACGGCGCGTAACAAAGCCGACAGAATCTCGCGCAACAAGCGAAAATGCACCATCAGCAAAAGGATTGAGAAGTTCTGCTCGGAAACGCACCGAATCTGCATAGCGCGTAAAGGGTTCCACCGAAACTCGTACATTTGCTACGGACGTAAGCTGCACGCTGTCAATTCGAGAATCTGTGATAAGCGTATCCAGCACGGTGCCACTGACTGCCAAACATTCAGGGCGGAGCACTACTTGTGGCGGGTCGCGGTCAGGCGCAATAACACGAAGTTTTCCGCCGCCAATATACCCATATGAATTTGCCTGCCCATAGCCATACACATAAATTCCGAACGCAGAATCCCCCCGCGCCGTATGAACACCGCCCGAAACACGGAAATTACCAAACACATATCCTGAATTGACGATAGGGCGAAATGCTCCGGCGGGAACAGGCTGTCCGTCAAATTCCAAAGAACGTACACCATTAGTATGGATAACAATAGTCACATAATGTTCGGTAAATGCTTGATTTCCTGCCACTCCGACATCGCGTACTTGCGCGTTGATAAACCGATAGCCTTTGTCATATTGCTCCACAGTAGGAATGACCATCATAAAAGGGTCACCAACCTGTGAGCCAACACCGCCGCCCGGCAAGCCGCTTGGTGTTCCTGTTTTTTTGAACTGTGCGACAAGAACCTGCTCATTTGCTGTAATCCAACCTTCGCGGGTCAGCGATGCTTCATAAAACTCCCCCGCATTCAGCGTATCAAGTAACTGTCCGTTTAGTTGCACAATTGTATTGTCATATGCGGCAAGCACACGATATATATCAGACCCGAATTCAGTCTGAAAGGAAGGCTGCGCGTGAGGAACGAGAAAAATGCTCTTTCCCCATGTCTCGACAGGCGGGATCTGCTCAACTAAGTGGTCGCGCGAAGAAAGAAACGATTTTAATGGTAGCGGCAATAACGCCCGTTGATGACTTCCAAAAACAGCAACAGGCTTTGTAGACCGCACACGAGATCCCGTTAAATCGCCGCGCCCATTACCAACACGCGTGTCGGCTTGTACCAAATAGGATTGTCCGCGTTGCAAACGAACAGTTTGTGTCGTTGTAGATTGGCTTGGAAAGGTCGGCACCGTTGGCTGAATGGTAACTTCCGTGTCATCATTCACAGCAACAACAGCAAATTGTGAGGGTGTATCATTACCGGCAAGATTATTGATAAAGGGCAGCCCAGAACCGTCGCTAAAATAGGACATCACAACATGGTCGCGCCCTAATGCTGGTACAGGCAAAACCAAATGCGCATCACTCGTAAACCGTGCTTGGTTAAGCGCATACACAGTAACTTCGTCATTCGCCTCAATACGCACGTACTGCTCGGCAATCTGTTCGCTTTGCGCAACAGTATTAACACGCTGGCTGATATTAAACCCTTCCAGTTCAATATCACCATAATTCATCGCAAACGTATAAATTTGTGTTGGGTCGGTAATAGCAAAACCTTGCGAAACCACACGTCCAAGCCTGTTTCGATAGGTAATACGCCCGCTGGTAGCTTTATCGCACGTTACAAAAATAAATAGCGAATCTCGCGTATTAGAGCTGTCTCTTGTTTCTTCGTGATAATTTGGCAAAAAGACCATGTAAAAATCCCGTCCGCGACTTGAACGCGCAGTGTCATTGCGGGAAAGAGGTTGTGCAAGAAGTTCGATACCTGCCCAAAAGAACAGCACGAGAAATACAACAGGAAGATTACGCATAAATAATGATAAATCAAGTGTGGCGAGACGACGAATGCGGGTTTGTACGAAAGCAAAATACGCAAGTTTCACCGTATTCCCAAGATTGCTCTCTCTCATTTGCTTGCCACAATAGCTCAATAAAAAAACAAGAAACCCCGTATGAAGTGAACAACACGGGGTTTCTTGTTATGGATATTTTCGACAAAAGCAGGATTATTTTTTCCCTTTTTTTGCTTTCGTATCACCACCAGCAGGAGCAGCCGCACCTCCCATGCAACCAAGCGCTTCTAGCTGTGTTTCCAAGCTATTAATCATCTTTGTATCAGGCGTAGCCTGCGCTTTCATGCGTTTGATGGTTTCTTGATAAAACTTACAAGCATTGGGCGTATCTTGGAGGTTTTGTGCAGCAATTGCAGAATAGAACCAACCAAAAGCGTTATCAGGATCGAATGTTGTCCAATCTTGGCTATACTTTTTCAACTCAGCCCAACTTTTTGAACTGTTTGCAATACGGCAGAGTGTACCGACCGCAGCAGACACTTCGCGTTTTGACTTTGGTTCTGCTTTGCCTGCTTCAAAGACTTTCACAAATTCTTCTTTGGCTTCTTTATTCTTCTTCATCTCTAAAAAAGTCGTTGCGAGCTGGCTGCGTGCATACAGCGCTGTTGGATCAATTTGTACTGATTTTTGTAGTGACGGAAGGGCGGAATCAAGAAGTTTTTTCGAGAAATACGCTGTACCGATGTAGTAATGCGCACGGGCATTGTTAATCGTATCAGCAGGGCAGTTTGTTGTGTCCAAACGTTTACGGAAAATTTCGATAGCATCGTCGTACTGCCGCCATGTATAGAGCGCTGTTCCAATGGACATCATCAGTTTACAGCTTTTCGGATTTTTTGCAAAAAAGTCTTTGTACTCGCGGACGGCTGTTGCTGTGTCGCCTGCATTGATAGCCGCACGAGCAAAAAGTTCAATATCTTCGGCTTTTAAGCCTTTGTTCGCTTTGATTTCTGCAAATTTGTCGGCGGATGCTTTGAAATTACGTTTGTACAACTGCGTTTTTGCAATCATCAAATCAGCGCGATCAGCAACCGTATCAATCGCTTTTTTGGTCATTTCGAGGTAATCAACGAGCAAAGTGTCATACTCTTTTTTCTCAGTTTCCAACAGCGAAAATGCTGCTTGCGCCAAATACCAACGCGCCATCGGGGCATCGGGTTTCAGTTGCAAATAGCGCTGGAGCGTCGGAACGGCTTCAGGAAATTTTTTCGCCAAAAACTGAATTTTCCCTTTGTTGAAAAAGGCTTTTGCGTTGTTCGTGTCAGCCTTGGTTACTTTGTCCCATTCTTGTAAAGAAAGATTCACAAACTTGATATTCTCTTCTTTGCTTGTTCCTTGATTATTCGCAATACGGAAATAGGATTCGGCAAGTTTACTGCGAGAATCAATCAAATTCGGATCGCGTTTGAGAGCTTCTTCATAGTTATCTTTTGCGAGTTCATAAACACGCTGGGCAAAGTAAATATCGCCACGGGCGACATAGGTTGCAGGAAGCTCTTTATTGATTTGCTGCGCTTTAATCACAGCAGCATCGGCTTTGGTAAGAGCATCTTTGGGAAAACCGGGTGCTTCATTCCCAGCAACGTACACGGCACTCAACGCCAAAAAACTCTCTGCATCTTTCGGGTGTGTTTTAGTCAATTCCTCTGCTTTTTTGAGAGCATCGGTGTGTTTGCCGACAGCCGATAAACCGAGCGTTACTTTGCGCATTACTTCCGGCTTCCAATAATCTACTTCCTGTGCTTTTTGGTAATATGCTAATGAAGAATCCTGCTGGTCGAGCGCATCATATACATCACCCAATAGTAACAAGGAGGCGAGGTCGCGAGGATTTTCCTTCACAGCAGCCTGAGCAAGTGGCAAGGCAGCAGGATACTCTTTAGCAGCAAACTGTTCTTTTGCTTTTTGAAGGCTACCTTGCGCAAATGCGTTTTGCACACATGGCAAAACTGCAAGTACCAGCGCAGCTCCAATGCTCAAAAGATAGTTGAAAGACAGTCGTTTCATAGTACGTTGAGAAAATAATGAAAAAGAAAAAGTGTTTGTTCGTTTCATAGATTACCTATTGGAAAAACATAGTACAAACAAAAGTTTAATTCATACTCTGGATATTTTTACAGATGAGTGTGAGGTCAGTCTAACGTAATGTTTCTTCTATTATCGTTGTCCCTCAAGCGCTATTCTTCCTCTTCCGTTGGCACAAGGTCAAATTTTGCTCCTTCCGGCACAATACCTGATTTAAGAAAATATTGTTTTGCACGAACATCATTACGCAAAAACGTTATAAACCCCCACGGCAAATTTCGACGGTCTTCTAATATTAACCCGCGAATGTTCACCGTTAAAGGATACTTCCCCATGACTACATACGCCTGATGCACGGTTTTGGGGCGAATATATGTGCCGGTTGTATCTTGAAATCCGATTTTCAACATCTTAAATTGCCTATCACCTGCATTTTGCCATAAATACCCAATACCAATGGAATTTGGATTTGCAGCAACAACTTTTCGTGCTGTATCGGCATTTTTTACAAGTGTCATTTTTGCTTGAGGAGCAGTACTTTTAGTCAGTGCTAAAAGTATATTGCCGTATTCGGATGAATTTGCATCAGGACAGACAAATGTCGGTTCTGTTTTGAGTTGGGGGAACATTCCCTGTAATGTCGCACTTTTATCGGTAAAAAGTTTTTTCAGTTGATCAAGAGAGATTGTGTCCAACGGAAAATCTTTTTGCACGTAGAATACCAACGCATCGGTCGCGATAATTGTCGTAGCATGCGGAGGTAATTTATTTGCCTTCAACACAGAATCTTCATCGGTCAAATATGGACGAGAAAGAATGATACCACGCGCCTTTGTAGCAAAAAGTTGAGACATCCCTTCACGAGCCGAAACGGGAACCACTTCTACTTTTGCTTCTGCATACGACGAATCAAAATAGGCAAAGGCAGGCTGTAAACGTTCAAAAATACTTTCATCACACAGAATAGTTGCTTTTCCGGTGGTTGCTGTTTCCACAGGCTCACCGTTTTCCTGTTTTTGCTCACACGTCGAAGCGAGCAGTAACCATGAGGCACAAAAAGCAGTTAATAAGGCGAAAGGGGGAAAAGAGCGCTTCATAAAAGGTTGCAAAAAAATTAACAGAAAAACTATAGAAACACGAAGGGAAGCAAGAAAAACTTATTCGTCTCGATAACGTTTATACTCTTGATGCTGCGCCCAAAATGTTGCCAGGCGATAGACACCAAAAAGAATAACAACGACACCAAACATTCGCACATTAGGGTCAAAACTTACCGCCGGAATCCATCCCGCTACCCATGCTACGCCCAAAAGCATAACCATTGCTCTGGCGACATAATTCAGCAAAACCACATATTTGTTCATAATATTTGAACCTACCCAATACGGATTGGTAACTCATGGTCTAAAAACAGGTAGAGACGCGCTTTCTGGATACTCTCGTGTGCAGAAGGCACGTCTCTACAAAAAATTGTCGTTCCGAAAAACTAGTGTTGAATTATCAACACATACAATATCAACGCAAACGGAATACAATCGGAATACTTACCCAACAATCGATAGGTTGATTATTCTGAATTGCAGGGGTAAAAACGGAATTCATAACCGCCTTGATAGCAGCATCATTGAGTAGATCAGAATCTGTAGACTCAACTAAATGTTTTTTCGGAACACCATTTTTACCAACCAACACACGAATATTGACTTTACCTTCAATACCAGCGCGTTTTGCGAGGTCAGGGTAAACAACTTTTTTCTGCAACTCTTTAATATCAATATACGGTTCTTTTTCTACCGGAACGAAATCGTATGCGTTTGGTTCATCTTCACGAACTTCAGTATCAACGTCAGATGCCAAACCAAGGTAGCCTTGGTCATTGCCATCGCCACCTGTTGTACTTGCGCGCGAGATTTCGTCCACATTTGCAAAGTCTTTCACATCGGGTGCAACAAGAGCATCCGGTACAGGCACAGGGGTACCTGCACGGGCCGCCGGACCGGGATCTGTCGCCGGCGGTGGCGGCGCTGCCTCGGTCTGAGCTGGCGGAGGAGGCAAATTCGTCAGTTTCATTTTGTTGATCGGCGGTCCTTTTTTGATGCCCGCTGAACTTGCAACAAGGAATAAAGAATATCCACCGATTAACAAAATGAGCAACAATAATGCCGCTATAAAACCACGCTGAGTTGCACGTGGAATGTAAGCCTTTAGCTCTTGCGCACCGTAATGCAATTCCGACACTGCATCTGCTGTTACATTTGCTGTTGCCATAGCATTACGCAATAATTTAGTGATACAATACTTGAACTGTAATTTTTACCGAAATCTTATGTTTGTCAAACTGTTTTATGAATTGCTGCAATGCTATCGCCTTTTTAAAGGAACAGGAGATGGCTCTTTACAGCGGCTTCAAATCTTCTTTATCTTCATCAGTAAGCGGCGTAAGGGCGAATTTACGCTCACGCTTCATACCTTTCGCCGAAAGGCGTTGAGTAATTTCAGTTTCAGCAATGTTTAATTCATCAAGTAACTTAATTACCAACTCGTATGGCACTTGGTTAGAGATGCGCAACGAAACAATCAATTTGTTTTCCAAGCGCATATTTTCGTTGACCGAGAGTGCTTTTAAATCTTTCAATGCAACTTTTTCCGGCGGATTAGTCTTTTTATCACCAATAAACTTGAAAATCTGACCGTCATCACGGACCAGAATCGTGAGAAGTTCCGACTGCTTTACTTCAACGTTCTCTGTCTCCGGTGGCACAGACATTTCCATTGTTTGCGGAGTTGTCAATGTGGTCGAAAGCATAAAAAACGTCAACAGCAGAAACGCAATATCCACAAGCGGGGTCATATCAAGGACGAAGCCAACGCGCTTTTTCTTTTTTCGCACGGTAGCAAACGAACCACGTTTGACTTTGGGCTGGACTGATAGTCCACCACCACCACCACCCATAGCGTGTCTCCTTTTGAAAATCCAGTGAGAGAAATTGTATCTTAATTTGATTATCAATACAGATGTACTGGTTGTTATTACACAGCATATCTGCTTTTTACGTACTAGCTTTTCCTAGTTGTTATTAACTTGGTCGGTCTGTCACGAAGTTAAATACCGTGGCATTACTTTTCCGCATCACATCGGTTAATTCCTCTATCCACTTATACTTCACACGTTTATCAGCGTCAATTGCAAATTTCATCCGAATATTGACCGAACGCGTTTGTTTCAAAACGGCTTCCATTACTTTTAAATCGGTAATCTTCAGAATAACTTTTTGACGGGCTTCTTCGGAAAGTTGAAGTTTATCGGAACTATAAACAATTTTACGGTCTTGTTCATTCGACAATGAAAAATAATATGCGGTATCGTTTGTTACCGTGTCAATACCGATTTTAATCATTGCCAAATCTTTTTCCGGAACTTTTGACGTGTCTGCCGAAGCCATTGGACGCTTGATAGTAAATTTTTGCTCGTTTTCTGTTTCTGACTTAAATTTTGCCGTAAACATAAAGAATGTCAAAAGCAAAAAAGCAATATCGACAAGCGGTGTCATATCAAGGACAAAGCCAACGCGTTTTTTCTTAATTTTACTCATACTGTCTATCTCCTAAAAAAATTGAGGCTCGAAAAGCCGAAAATTGAGGAGATTATTTCTTAACTTTAACGGTCAAAATTTCCGTTACGCTTAAAATAGCTTCATCAATAAGGTATGTGAAGTTATCAACGCGCGTTGTAAAGATATTAAAGAACACAATACAAATCACCGCACCAATCAATCCACCTGCCGTGTTGTAGAGCGCTTCAGAAATACCTATAGAAAGCGATTGTGCAGAAACCGTACCGCCTGCACCAAGTGCCGCAAATGCGCGAATCATTCCCAAGGTTGTCCCCAAAAGTCCTACCATTGTTGCGATAGAAGCAATTGTCGAAAGAATAACCATGTTCTTTTCGAGAAGAGGTGTTTCGAGGTTGGTTTGCTCGTCAATAGCGCGCTTTACTTCAAGCATTTTCTTTTCGGGGTCTAAGCGATCGCTATCTTTCACGGCTTGATATTTCTCCAAACCAGCACGAAGGATGTTTGCCAAACTACCACGCTGTGCGTCGCAAGCAGCCAAAGCACCGTTAATATCGCCATCTTCAAGCAAGGTTTGAATTTTCTTGATGAAGGTTGGCATTGCTTCTTTGCCTTGTGCTTTGCTGAGAGACAGTGCGCGTTCAATAACAAACGTGATAGCAATCATAATAAACGCCAGCAACAACGCTACAAGCGGACCACCTGTGTGAACTGTACCCAAGATATTACCCGGCAATGGCTCATGGCGAATTGCGCCATCTTTAAAGTTTGCCGGATTGCCCATTACGAACCACCAAATAGCGAAACCGATTGCGATTTCCGCCGTCATGATGATGACGTTCATAGCATTTTTCATGTAAAAAACTCCCGAAAATTGAGTAAAAGGTTATGAATTAAAGAGAAAATTGATTAATTGCTTCTTCTAGGGTTGGGAACATCTCAAAAACAAGAGTAAGTTTAGTTATCACGAAGATATTTTCAATGTTTTTACTGATGTTACAAAGGGCAATACGACCACCGCGTTTGGAAAAATTTGCGTGCGCAGAAATAAAAACTCCTAATGCGGTTGAATTTAAATATGAAACTTCATGTAAATCCACTGCCACAAGAGGCTTTTCTTGCTGCATGAGTTTTTTAAATTCTTCACGCAGCAAATCTGTTTCATCACCACCTATAAACTGTCCGTGTAATCGAATTGTCGTTATTTTGCCTTGTTGCTCGACGGTAATTTGTTCGGGCATAAAATCTTGGAGTTATCTGATGCGAGAGTAAATGCATCGTTTATGATGATGTGTGGCTTGTCACTTTTGATTAATCAAAGAGCTATCGGGCAAAAGATAATAACTTTTGCAGACATTCTTTCAATTAAAAAACGAAAGTAATGCGTGAACACTGAATTATAATAACATTCCAGCGAACTGAAAAATTATGATATCGTAATCATAATTTTGTTCGTCTACGTTTTATGAACACATTAAGTATCCGCGAAAATTTACATCAAAAAATCGTCCTTGTCAAAGAAATTTATGTAACCATGCGTAGTTTTTTTCGTAGCATAGTAAATTCAGCACTTAGCTTGGGGAAAAGTTTATAGCTTTTTGGTAATAATTCTCTCGTAATGCAATCAGTTTTTGTAACAAACTATGGGTTTAAAACATCTCATTTAATTACACCTTTATAGCAATTACCGCTGCCAACCCGCACAAATCCTCGCTATCCCCGCATAGTCCTTCATAATTTCCGTTTGAAAGCCTGCCGCTTGAAACAGTGCCTCCACCGCGCCAGCCTGACCATAGCCCATTTCCACCGCAAACCAGCCGCCATCCTCAAGCATCGCCCGGAATATTTCCGCAAACCGCCGATAGAACCTGAGCCCGTCCGCTTCGTCGGTTAATGCCGTGCGAGGCTCGTGATTGCTGAGTTCCGGCTCTAATTCGTGCATATCATCAAGCCCAATGTAAGGCGGATTCGAGACAATCACCCGAAAGCGGCGTTTCGGCTGGGTTTCGAGGATATTGATTTTACCGAATTGCACATTTGTTAGCTGCGTCCGCTCTGCATTGCTCTTTGCCAGCGTTAATGCTTCTTCCGAAACATCAATCCCATAAACAGCGCTTTCCGGCAGGTTTTTCGCCAATGCCAGCGCAATGCAGCCCGTCCCCGTGCCAATGTCTAAAATGCTTACATCTCTGATGTTTTCTCGCTTTAGACGATTCATCACGTATTCAACAAGCAATTCCGTTTCGGGACGCGGAATAAGCGCGGCGGGGCTGACATTTAGCGTCAAACCGAAAAACTCCGTTTCACCGAGAATATATTGAAGCGGTTCGCGGGCGGCGCGACGCTTAATCATCGCTCGTAATGTCGAAAGTTCCTCTTCGGAAAAAGGGCGATCGAACTGCGTGTAAAGCTGAATACGCGGCTTTTGCAGCACGTGAGCTATCATCAACTCAATCGTCAAGCGCGGTGAATCTACACCTTGTTTTTCAAAATAGGGTTTACACCAGTTGATAAGTTCAATCGTTGTCCAGATTTTTTCCATGAAGTATGGTCTCCAGAGCTAGGAATGAATACGTTTGCGAACATCCGCCAAAAGCGCCAGCACAGCCATTCGGACAGCCACGCCACGTTCAACCTGCGATAAAATCAACGATTGCGCAGCATCGGCAACTTCTGCTTCCAATTCAATTCCGCGATTGATTGGTCCCGGATGCAAAATTGCCAATTCCGGCTTTTGAGCAATATGATGTCGCTTGACGCTAAATTGCTGGATGTACTCGCGGAACGTCGAAATCAACCCGGATTGCATCCGTTCATGCTGTATGCGCAGTACGTTCAGTGCGTCCGCCCATTCGACGGCTTCGTCAATATGGCTGAAAATTTTCACGCCAAAGGCATCTAGATTGGGCATAAGCGTTCCCGGACCACAAACGGCAACTTCTGCCCCCAATGCCTGAAAAATTGGTATATTCGACCGCGCAACGCGGCTGTGAAGAATATCTCCCACTAAACAATACTTCATGCCTTTGAGCATAGATTTCGGAGAGCCGAATTTTTGAAAAAGCGTAAATGCGTCCAAAAGCCCTTGCGTGGGGTGTTCGTGCTGACCGTCTCCCGCGTTTACGATGCTGCTTTGTACACGCCCCTGCCGTGCGGTCAAAAATTCATGCGCTCCCGAATGATGATGGCGCATAATCAAAATATCCACTTTCATCGTCTCGATATTCAGCACTGTATCAAGCAGCGTCTCGCCTTTGGCTACGCTACTGGCGGCGGCTTGGAAAGCGGTAACTTCGGCGGAAAGGCGCTTAGCGGCAAGTTCAAAAGAAACGCGGGTTCTGGTGGAATTTTCAAAAAATGCCAAGACCACCGAAACACCATTCAAATCATTGCGCTTGCGGTCGTCGGAACGTAAAAAATCAAGGTAATTCGCTGAGCGCTCAAAAATCGTCAAAATATCATCGGCACTGAGGTCACGCGCGCTGATAAGATGTTGATGCGAAAAGGGCATAGAATGAAATAATGGAGAAGTAAGCGAAAAATAGTGGTTACGCGGGGCAAATATACAATGCGGACTCGGCAAAAAAAAACCGCTCGGAAACTATACCAAGCGGTTTTTCATAAAGAGCGGCTATCGCTGCTACTTATTTTTTCTTTGCCGGAGCTTTTTTAGCAGGAGCTGCTTTTTTAGCAGGAGCTGCTTTTTTCACGCCGTTCACGAGGTCTTTCAAACCTTTGCCCGGAGCGAATTTCGGCACTTTGCGTGCAGCGATTTTGATGGTCGCGCCTGTGCGCGGGTTTTTACCGTTGCGAGCGGAGCGCTTTGCAACCGAGAATGTACCGAAGCCGATGAGGGCTACGTTTTCGCCTTTTGCAAGCGATTCCGAAACTGTACCGATAAATGCGCTGAGAGCGCGTTCTGATTGGACTTTGGTGAGTCCTGCGCCAGATGCGATCGCATCAACAAGCTGTCCTTTGTTCATGGCGATTAACCTTGTTAAAGGTGGATAAATACTGAATTCGCTGCGAAGATATGTGATTTATTCAAGTGTTGCAAGAAAAAAATGCGAAAGCGTGCAGATTTTGTGCGGTTTTTTTATTTTTTTTGCCCCTAAGTCGTTATTCCTCCAAGTTCAGCACAGAAACAAACCTTTGCAAGGCTGATAAAATCTAGCTTTTGAAGCATAATTCACTTTTCAAATAGTTGCCATATCAACCAGAGCAAAAAAAGCCCTCCAGATGCGAATATTCCTGCAACAAGGTCATCCACAATAACAAAAAAAGCACCCTTCTGTGAATTTAATCGGGAAATTGGAAATGGTTTAGCAATGTCGAATATGCGAAACAATGCAAATGCTGCTCCTATCCAAAACCAAAAATATGGTTTTACTGAGAAAAATACGGGAATAACCTGCATACATTCAACATACACGAGAACACACCACATCCCAATCAACTCATCAATAACAACACATCCCGGATCATTGCCCCAATGCTCTTCCATCAAGGGAACCGACCATAACCCCAGAAGTATTGCGAATACCAGCGCTCCACCAAGAACAATCAGTGCTCTCATATCACCAAACATAAAGTGCACACCCAGTCCTAATATCAATGCAGCAAAACTCCCCACTGTTCCTGGCATAACAGACACAAATCCTATGCGCCCTAGCGTTGCAACGCCAAGTTTCAAACGTTCTACCATTGTGGGATGCTCAAGCATAGATTATTGAAGAAAAATTTTGAAGATGAAACCAATTGAACGTACATTTTCACTCGTTATTTACAGCAGATTATTTGACTGTAAAAATTTCCTCTGAGAGAGACTGGCTTGGGGGAGCAAGTAACGTCGGCAACAAAGGAAATAGTGCCTTGAGTGAAGGAACTATTACATCGGCATCACCTTCAATAAATCTACCGACAAGAATTGTTCTCGCTCCAGCAGCCTTCCCAGCTTCAGCATCCGATAAACTATCACCAATCATCCACGACTCAGCAAAATTAATTCCCCAGCGTTTATCAGCCTCTAATAACATTGCGGGGCTTGGCTTACGACGGCATCCAGCAAGTATATCGCCGCAACAACCACTGCGAGAAGACAAATCACGCTCGCCGGCAAAATAGATATCATCAAATCCACTTCCCGCATACTTTATAAGAAGTTTTTGCATGGTGGTGTGAATCTCTGTAAGGTCATCCTCGGTCATTAAACCTTTACCGATACCTTGTTGATTGGTAATAAGAATAGTCAAGAAGCCCGCTTCTTTGATCATACGAAATAAAGGAAGAAAGTCCGACAATAACACAAATTCATCTGGTGAAGTAACATAACCATCCATTATACGCTGATTAACAATACCATCGCGGTCAAAGAAAAACGTTTTGTGGTGCATAATCGAATACGAAAAGCTTGTATCCAAGGATGATAAAAAGCTGTTACTTATCAGTGCTGTCTTCTGTGTTTCTCTCCTCTGCAATTGATTCAAGAAACCCATATTCACGCAATTTGCGGTAAAGTGTACGCTCACTAATCCCCAAAGCATCGGCTGTTTGACGGCGATTCCCTTCAAAACGGCTTAATGCCGCACTAATCAAACGTTTTTCCACTTCGTGCATTGTCAAAGGGAAACCGCTTATATCAGTGCTTATATCAGTGCTCACATCGTGCTGTTCAATAGTTACCGAATGAGGATTTGCCGAATGAGACTCAACAATACTATCTGAATCTTCATGTTTCTGTGTCAAAACTACATCTTTCAACTCTGCCATTTCATTACGCAGCAAAGCTACTTCTCGCGCTAAATCCACCAAAGCTTTATACATTAACTCCCGCTCTACTTGTTCGGGCGTTTTGCCAGCAACTTGCAAGAGCCCTGCACTCGTAGTACTATATGGTAAAGCCAGTAGTGGTGGCAATGCAAGAGATTCACTACCAACTATTTGTTTGGTCGGTGGTAATGCCGTAAAATGCCGTTTGCTCGGAAAAGTTTCAGAGTATGTTTCTTCATCGGGAATAATACTATGTTCGGAGCTTTCATTTTGTAATAGTGCCGGAGGCGGTTTTAATGCACGAGGCAAATACGGACGCAAAGACTCAATAGTAATATGCCGCCCTTTTTCCAGCGTCACAACAGTCTCAATCAGATTGCGGAGTTCACGGATATTACCCGCCCAGGGCAAATGAACCAAAAGATCTAACGCCTCAGCATTAATACCTTCATAAATAGCGCCGTTCTTGCGTGCGGTACGTGTTCCAAAGTATTCGATCAATTCCGGAATATCTTCGGGATGCTCACGCAAGGGTGGAATTTCAAGACGTACTGTATTTAAGCGGTAAAAAAGGTCTGTCCGAAATGTTCCGGCAGCAACCTCTTCTTCTAATCGCCGATTCGTTGCAGCAATAACGCGCACATCCGTACGAAGAGTATCCGGTGATCCCAACCGAGAAAATTCACCGGATTCCAAGACACGCAAAAGTTTTACCTGCGTTCCAAGCGGCATTTCTCCTAACTCATCTAAAAAAATCGTTCCTTTGTCCGCAGCTTCAAAAAAACCCTTTCGCTGTTCTGTTGCACCAGTATATGCACCTTTTTCACTGCCAAACAGTTCTGATTCCAACAATGTTTCGGGAATTGCACCACAATTCAAACTCACAAGACGCTCTTTTCTGCGCTTACTGAGGCTGTGAATAGCCCGCGCAAAGACCTCTTTCCCTGTACCGGATTCTCCTGTAATCAGGACGCATAAATCCGTCGGGGCAACTTGACGCACACGCTCAATTACCTCCAACATTAAGCGTGAAGAGCCAATAACACCAATGTTATGCATCGGAAGAAGAGCCGACACACCAACTGGAACAATATGTGCAGACTGCGTATTCAAGGGTAATACTTGAAAAAAATCCTTTTAAGCATTGCTCAGTATGAAGATACTCACTGTAAATATCTCGGATCAACTATTCATGAATTTGGCAAAAGCACGAATTGATACCTTTGCGCACACCGTTGGTTTCCTCGTGAAAATCCTGCTTTGTGAAACCGATAGTAATGTGAGGGTAGAAATGAAGAGGATCCCAAAGTGACGGCTCTCCACCTTTTGCTTGATACGCTTCAAAAACTGCACGACGAATGTTTAGCAGATCTTCAGAGCCTACAACGACATAATAGGTTTGCTCTAGTTTTTCACCCAACATTACCTGCGCGCGTCCCAAGCATAATGGTGTAAAACGTGCATTTTGGATATTCATTGATTGAGCTATCTTGTTAATTTCCTGCATTGTCAGCACTTTGCTCAAAACACTGGAAAACTCCGGCGGAGAGATAACCGTAATATGGGCTTCACCTCTATTTTTCAATGATACACCTAGCTGCTTTTCTAACGACTTCCACAGTGCCTCGGCAGGTGAATACAGTAAATTCATAGCGAGATAATTATCGAAAGCACCGGAACCTTGATGAGCAAGAAATGGTACAGGCTTGTAAATTGCGCTATCCAATTGGACAGTACAATGAACTGCCACTCGCCATTGATTTTGTTGTTTTGTAGGCTGCGACCATGCTTCAACGGCTATCAAGAATACGACAGTTTGTATAATTTGTAGAGAAAGCCGATGAATACATGATATTTGCTGGTATTGAGACAGAGCCATTTGATTCATACAAACAAAAATGACATAATCATGCCAGACAAGTACTGACAAAAAAAGAACCTTGCCAAGCACAGAAGAGCAAATTGAGAACGAATATAGTGATTTTTTTGTGTTATGAAAGAGAATATAGTTGTTCATACAAACAACAGTTTTTCTTGAGCGTAGAAAACAAGGCGTGGAAAAGAAAACCTGTGTTTTTGCCAAAGAAAGTTGTAATTTCGTAGTCTGTGTACTTGCAAACGGTACACTTCTTTATCAGCAAGCCCAAGATTCATGACACTCGGCGATATTACGAAGCCAATACAACCTTACATTGAGGATTTTGACAATGTACTTAAAGAGCAGATGCGTTCTAACGTTCTCCTGCTTGACACGGTTGTTCGCTACATGTTGCGCCAACGTGGCAAACGGATTCGTCCCCTTTTAGTTTTGCTGAGCGCGGCAGTCTCCGGCGAAGTCAGCCGCCGCACACATATCGGTGCGACGATGGTAGAGCTTTTACATACCGCATCACTTGTTCACGATGATGTGGTGGACGAATCAAATGAACGCCGTGGCATGGCTTCTATCAATGCAGTGTGGAAAAATAAAATTGCAGTATTAGTAGGAGATTACTTACTTTCGCGCGGTTTACTTATTGCTGTTGAAAATGGTGAGTACGATTTTCTTCGCATTACAAGCCAAGCGGTACGACGTATGAGCGAAGGTGAATTACTGCAAATCCAAAAAACACGTCAACTTGATATGGATGAAGCAACATATTTTCGTATTATTTCTGATAAAACTGCCTCGCTGATTTCGACCTGTTGTGAAATTGGCGCTGCAAGTGCGTCTTCTAATCCTGCTCATCATCAAGCTCTGAAAGAATATGGCGAAATTATTGGCTGTGTTTTTCAAATTCGGGACGATACGTTTGATTATTCCGGCGGAAATTCGTTAATTGGTAAACCAACAGGTAATGATGTCCAAGAAAAAAAATTGACACTACCCCTCGTTTATGCCTTTTCACAAGCCAGTAAACAGGAAACAAAGGATATTCTGAAGGTTATCAAAGCAAGACCCGGTAAAAAAGATGTTCGTGTGATCATTGACTTCGTAAAACATTACAAAGGAATTGAATACGCCGAAGCAAAAGCAGCAGATATGATACGAGAAGCGAAAAACAAACTTAGTATTTTTGACAATTCCCCGGCGAAAACCTCCCTCCTCCACTTCGCCGACTACTCGCTCCAACGGTCAATGTAAACCATAAACCAGAGTGAGTCCGCCGAAAAGCAGCATTTCGGCACAGCAACAAATTGATTTTAAGAACAATCCTTCCTGCAGGGAGAATTGTGTCTTGATTGTTTCGTATAAAGAGGATTACAATATGAGCCTTAGCGCAACGTTTGCCGTACAAGCACAAGAATTTCTTGAGCAGGGACATCCTGCTGAGGCAATTGCTCTGTGTCGGCAAGGACTTATCGAATACCCTGACTATGTCACTGCGTACTTAGTATTGGCACGTGCATTTATCGCTGTTGGAGACTATGCTTCCGCAGAACAAGCACTAGAACGCGGTGCCAAGCAATCCCCCCGCTCCAATACTACCCGTGCGCTTCGCAAAGAAGTGCAGTACGCTCTTCGATTGAAAGAGCAAAAGGAAAAACAAGCGACAACTGCCGTGAATGGCGGAGCATCCTTACCAACAGGCTTACAAAGTGCTTTACAGCAGGCTTCTGAGGCAGTTACATATATTGACAAAGGCGAAGAACTTCCAGCCGAGCAAGCAGAACGAACTTTAGGAACGTATTTACGCATCATTGAGACTGATAAATCCTCAGACGAGCCTCAATCCTCTTTCCGCAGCAATAATCTACGCCTCATCCCGGGTTTAGATTTTACGCCGTTACGAGTGGAAAGTCCTTCTTTGGCGCAACAAGCCGAACGTCAGCGTACAAACAGCGTTCCCGAACCGCCTCCCCTTACCGAATTTGCCGATTGGCAGCAATATCAAGAATCTTTACGTAACGACCAAGCTGTTGCCTTACCACTTGAACACGCTACTGCCGAACTTATCAGTGCAGAAATGCTCAAGCCTCAGACAGGATATTCCCGCCCTCCAATGCCTACGCCGCGTTTCAGTATTCGGGAGATTGAGACCCTCCCGATGGCTGGTCAAACAGAAGAACCAAGCGGTAGTGACATTGATAACCTAGCGGAACGCCTTATGAATGTTCAAATGCCGGAAGCACGCGAACTTATGAACCGTGAGGCTGAAATACCAGAGTATTTGCAACAGAATTCAGGAGAAACAGTAAGCGATGCGCAGCCCAATGCCGGCACAGTGATTATTAGCGAAACCATGGCTCGTATTTATGAAGCCCAAGGCGCGTTATCGCAGGCACTCCACGCCTATAAAACGCTTGCAGCTGAAGCAGAAGCGCAACACAATGAAGAAAAATTCCGCTTCTTTGCTGAAAAAATCCAAATAATGCAAGCCCGTATTGCTTCACAACCGCTTGGAATCTAGTTTGCGGAAGCATTTAACTTTAACGCACGTATCAACAAAAAAAAGGCAGCCTCAAGAGGCTGCCTTTTCTGCATTTGGTGCAAGCATATCCACAACAAGTTCCAAACTGTCAGGATGTTGAAGCCATAGCGTTCGTAATCCACATTGTCGTGCGGCTTCTATATGCTGGTGAGAATCATCAATAAACAGGGTTTCTTCCGGTAGGTAATTCATCGTTTCCAGTACGTTTCGGAAAATTGTAATATCGGGCTTGCGCAAGCCCATTTCAAAGGAATAAAATAATCGGTCAAACAAGGAAAAAAGTTCCTGACATTCCGGTTTAACGTGTTCAATGTGAAGCGCATTAGTATTACTCAGCAAAGCAAGTCCGTAGCGCTGTTTTAAGCGCCAAATAAGCGCATTACGACCGGGATAGACACCCAAAAGCATAGCATTCCATGCTTGAGCAATTTCCTCATTTGAGCCCTCTAATCCTAAGTCTTTCCGCAAGCCGGCACAAAATTCTTCCGTCGTGATAGCGCCAATTTCATACTGACTAAAAACTTCAGGCTGCGTTTGGCGAGTGTAGGTAATTGCTTGCTTAGACGACTGCTGCAAAGCAGAAAATTCCTGTTCTACTAAACTGTATTCTACATTGTACAGAACTCCTCCCAAATCAAAAATAATATTACGAACACCGTCAAAAGCGGCGTGGAATGATGCAATGCCGTTGGTCATAGTGAAACGGAAAAAAGTGCAACAAGAAGATTTTGATTGAACAGAAATGACGCGAAAAAAAACAGGCGTTCCGTGCGGACTAACGCTTCAGAACACCTGAAAAAATGCTAAGCAATCGAACAATAATGTGAATCGAAGAAGGGCGAGTGACGGGGTTTGAACCCGCGGCACCCAGAGCCACAATCTGGTGCTCTACCAACTGAGCTACACCCGCCGTAAACTACATCTTTGATGGCTTCTGTGGTTAGCCATGAAGAACAGTAAAATTATAAAAGAATGGACGTTTTTCCAAATACTTTTTGTGAGACCGCATCAAACCTCATTTTTCCAAGACTTTGGAAATATACCACAAACTATCAACACGCACGGTAACAAATGTCAGTTCACGTAAATATCCAAACTCCGTCCGTAAACGCTGGCGCACAGGCGAGAGCGTATCTACGTGCATTAACGTAATATCTTTTTTGGCAATCATTCTCCCTAAACGTGCGATTTCTTCCTGTAATTCGAGTTTTTCCACCGCCAAGAGCGGTCGCTCATCGTCGCTTGCCATCAGTTTAATTGCGCCTTGCACGTTACTGCTGTCAATCTCATTTTTGAATACGTAAACAACACCTTGAGGACTTGTTTGGTCGCGTGGAATCTGGGTTTTCTTTGTTGTTGTATCTTTCAAAACAATTAACTCACAAGCAGACAACACAAAACACAGATAGCATCCAAGCGTCCCTCGGAGCAATCGTATCGTTAAACAGTACATATATCTATGCTGAAAACGTTGTAGAGCAAAATTACTCATAAAAGAAAACCTCCAACTGAGAACATAATTGCCGGAATGTCGGCGTTTGGGCTTGCTCAATGGTCATTGGATGTGTGATTCCAAATGTATGGGAAGCATTCGGGATAGCAGCCCATCGCACATGGCAGCCCACATCCTGTGCCGTTGTAAAAAGTTGATATGCTTCCCGTACAGGCACGGTTAAATCCTGCTGACCATGCACCAGAAGCACCGGCTGGCGTACACGTCGAATCGTGTGCAATGGCTCAAGTTCTTGTGCGTGCAGAGCAATATCCTCCAAATATGTATGATTCATGCGTAGTTCTTGTCCGGCACGGGCAGTTTGAGCAAGGAAATATCCTTGTTTGCGCCACTCTACCTTTGCCCGTTCAGTAAAGCGGTCAAGTCGGGCGATTGCCCCTAAAGCAGCGATTTTCCTCACTTCCGGGAAACGCTCGCCTACAACCCATGCCGTAGCGCTGCCGCGCGAATGTGCCAAAAGATATATCTCGCCATTCCAGCGTTCTTGTAATGACTTATTCCAAGCCGTTCCTGTGCCTAGAGTTCGACGTGTAGCTGCGTACAAGAGTGCTTCTGCATCACGAACTTCTTGCGAAATCGTATTACGGGCAAATCGCTCCGGTTCAGCGAACACCGTACTTTCAGGATTGATACGGTGTGGAACGCCATTAAGTGAAAAGTTTGCCGTTATTGTCAAAAAGCCTTGCTCGGCGAAATATTCTCCAAAGTACGGAAAAAAGCCCCATCTGGCAAATGCTTTGAAGCCATGCAATATCACCAGCAACGGTGCAGTCTCTGAAGTATCAGGACAAAATCGCGCATCCGCGCTGACTTCAGTGGTATATGCTTCAGTATCACTATTATTTTCACCATAATTCAAGCGCACAAGTTCGGTGATAACGGATGCTCTCGTTTGTGGGTTATTTTGCACTCTGTATGTCATTCTCCTTCAACGGGTGACGTTAGCGAATAGGAAGTATGAGTAAATTAAAGCATTAGCCGTGAAAGAGTGTCAGTGCGCTTAAACCGCTTAGTAATGCTGTTTCTGCACGAAGTCTCGTTGGGGCAAGCCTCCACAGTTGTGTTCGTCCATCTGCACGAAATAACGACTGTTCCTGAGAAGAAAATCCACCTTCCGCTCCGACACATAAACAAACCGTTGAAGCCGTATAATGCTCCGGCTTTGCACCTACGGCATCTGCAAGAATAATGAGCGTTTCCGAAGGTAACATTGCCAAAAGTGCCTGTGGAGACATTGGTTCGTGAATAGTGACAAGCCGCGCACGCTGAGACTGCTTCATTGCCGCAATAGCTTTGCTCTGCAAACGTTCAGTTTTTGTGCGGTTGTGTTCACTGTGGTCAGTCAAAAGCAGCACGAAATCTTGTGCGCCAAGTTCGACAGCTTTTTCAAGGGCAAATTCGGTACGCTCTCGATTATCCAGCACTCCTAGAGCAACAATGATGCGGAAAGGATATTCGCCGTGTTCCGGCAATAAACGTTGAATACGGCACTCGATCAATTCCTTGCGCACAGCATCAATACTTGCCTCTGCACAAAGTCCATTCCCATTCGAGAGCAGAAGGCGCTCACCTTCCCGAAGGCGTAAAGCCCGCGCATGGCGGGCTTCCTCATCATGCAAGACCACAACGGAAGAGTCGCTCGTGAGTTGTGGTGCGTATAAACATTCCATTACTTAACGGCTATGCTTCGATAAAATCCAGTAATACCTTATCTCTATCAGGAAATTTACCGAAAATAAGTGTATAGTGATTTGCGCCTTCAACGGTATGCGTTGTGCAATTCGGAATATGACGTTTCAAGAAATCAAGCGCCTTCGGAGGTAAAATTTCATCACCGGGGCGAAGGTTAAATGCACCTGCACCCATTGCTAAAACGGGCATTCGCAATTCCGAATAGCGAAAATGCAAAATTTCGCTATCAATTACCTTACGAATTTGTTTGATGGGATGAAAAATATTGTTTTTCAGAATTGTCGGAATGCTGAGTGAACTACCAATACTGTTGTATTCCGCTTCTATCACATACGGCGGTACACTAGAACGAACGCGCCCTTCGCCGACATCTTCCAAATCATAACGGACATAATCTTCAATCACGCTATCCCACGGCTGAAGCATAGGAATTGCCTTCATACGCTCAATATACGCCTCCGCGCTTGGATAAATCGTTCCAAGACGCTGTACCGAACTCCGAATAGTAAAATAGGCTTTGAGCGCATTAACGGGATTGATAGGCGCACCGGCATCTAGCAACACCAGTTTTCCGACATACTCCGGATGCTTCCACGCAAGTACCATACCAACAGCAGCACCAAGCGAATGTCCAATAACAATGGGCTTTTCGCGCCCGGGTTGGTTTAATCCTAATTGCTCAATCACTGCGCACATATCGGGAATGTGTGCCTTTGTTCCATAATCGCCACGAGGTTTGTCCGACCGACCGCGACCACGCAAATCAACGGCAACAACGTTCACGCCATGCTGCTGTAAATGCTCTGCCATGACTTTCCAACACATATGGTTTGCTGAAAGCCCGTGAATAAGCAAGGCTGTTTTTGTTGCTCCGACAACATTCCAACGTCCGACGTGAATACGATAATTTCCCGACATAATATCGGTCTCATCATAATACATTTTGGGCGCTTCAAGCAGAAGTGGCTCTTGAAAACCGAGTTGAGGTGGTGTCGGCTCAGTAATAACCGGAATAATAGCTTTATTGCGGCGCAGCCGTGTTCTGAGGCGATGAAAAAATCCTTGAAGTTTCGCTTTCATAGCGGAAGAAATAGTGAATATGCAAATTGTTGATATATCAACTATATGTCAAAGATACAAAAAACATTTCGGAACACAAGATAAAAGATTGATGACCATGGTATTGATATAACAGCAGACCTTGTGTAAATCAGGTTGATTCCGTACTTTTGCTCACGAATTATCAAACAGTAACATTTCGGTAAAAAAAACGGACTGTTTCTTCACTATCAAAAAGTATGGACAATGATTGCTACAATTACCACCGAACACAATACATTTTCCGTCAATTTCACCAAGCCGATAGATATTAGCTTGCCGCTTCGCAATGGTGAAGCAAACCCTAATGCCTTTGGCATTCAAGAACCAGTATTTACGCCATTTCGTGCCGGAAGCTTTATCGGCAGCGTTGCCGAAGGCGGCGCGTGTAACTGCGAGAATATACTCTTTAACCCGCATGGAAACGGCACGCACACCGAATGTATCGGACATATCACCAAAGAGCGTGTAACAATCAATCAAACGCTCAAGCATTTTTGCGCACTTGCGGCGTTGGTTTCTCTTCAACCGGAACGCTTATCAAACGGGGATACAGTGATTACGGAAAAGCAGATACGAAGCGCTGTGAAAAGCCTTCATACCGATGTTTCAGCCTTAATTTTACGAACATTGCCGAACAGCCCAGAAAAACCATTTCAGCGCTATTCCGGCACAAATCCGCCCTACCTCACGCCCGAAGCCGCCGAAGCACTAGCCGTCAGTGGTATCCGGCATTTTTTGACAGACCTGCCTTCGGTGGATAGAGAAGACGACGGTGGCAAACTCTCTGCCCACCATGCGTTTTGGCAATATCATCCCGATAGCATCTATGCGCCTCGCTATGACGCAACCATTACCGAAATGGTTTTTGTGCCGGATATTGTAATTGATGGTATCTATTTTCTTAACCTCCAGATAGCACCAATTGAAAGCGACGCATCGCCCAGTAAACCTCTTCTTTACGAATTGATATAATGAACCGCCCGCAAGCAGACACAACCTACTTCAACTAAGCAAGACCACTTTACTCTCATTTATTTGCAAGACAACCATGAGTTTCCTAACCCGCCAACTTTCGACAGCCGCGCTGCAACGCGAAAAACTCAAGGATTATCGCAATATTGTAACCATTCAAGTTACCGTCGTTATTATTCTGATGACATTGGAAGACTTGCTTGCAGGAATTGGTCTAGTGGACATACAGAAATGGGTTTATACGCTTTTCATCGGTTTTGCGGGATTCTATTTGCTACTGCTTTGGGATATGATGCGCAATTTCACGCAAAATATGCTCATTGTGCGCGGCTCATTAGCTTGGCTTATGGTGCTGTTTGTTTTAGGGGCAATGGGCGAAAATCCATTTCAACGATTACTTTCAAACCCGCGTCCGTACTATATTTTCATCCATACCTCGCTTACTATCATTCAAGCCTACATTATCTCACTTTCCATACGCGACATTTTTTCGGGAAGCCGCGTCACCAGCGATAAACTCTGGGGTTCGGCGTGTGTCTATCTGATGATTGGGTTTGCATTTGGCGATGTCTTTGATTTGCTCAATTTGCTGAATCCGGGCTGTTTTGGCGTGGAAATCCCTGTGGGTTTTGCGAGTTATTTGGGCGGCGTGTATTTCAGCTATGCTACTCTTGGCGGCGTAGATACGGGGTTTGAGAATATGTCGCGCCTTGTGCGGAATGTTTCGGTTATCGAATCGCTCTTTGGAAATTTGTATTTGGTCTTTTTGATTGGACGGATTCTCGGTTTGCCGACAGGAGCTATGCAAAACGACGATACCTCAACCAAACCCCCACAACAGCCCAAATCTTCTGTTCCATATGAATAGCCTTTTCAACAGCAAAGTACGGTCAAACTTGCTCAATCTTCCAACAGCCATTGTTATGGAAATCCCTCAAAACCCCGCAGAACAGCAAATCGCTTATACCCAAGCGACAATGACCGCAAAAGACGGCTATACTCTTGCGGCAAGCATTTATGAGCCTTCGGAAAGCAATGGTCGTGTGATATTGCTCAATTCAGGTACGGGCGTAAAACGTGGATATTATCACAAATTCGCATTCTTTTTCGCAGAGCAAGGTTTTACTGTCGTCACCTACGATTATCGTGGTATCGGAGATTCGCTGTACGTGCCAATCCAAGATTTTGACACAAGCATCAGTGAATGGGGCGAAAAAGACTGCGTTGCGGCTTTACAATGGGTTCAAGAACATTTTCCCACGTTAAAACTAAGCGTTATCGGGCATAGTGCAGGCGGCAAAATTCCGGGCTTTGCGCACAATAACACGCATATTTCCTCGCTGGTGATGATTGCCGTGCCAAATAGTTATTGGGGATTATGGCACTGGTGGGGACGGCGTGGGTATTTTCTTGCTATTCAATTTGTCATGCCTGCATTATCGCACCTGCTCTCCTATTTCCCTTCTCGTTTTTTGCGCTTGGGAGAAAATTATCCGAAGGGCGTAGCGCTTCAGTGGTCACGCTGGAGCAGACGGAAGGCGTATTTACTGCATCCGAAACGTGGTCATTTTCCCAACTATTTCGACCAAGTGCGCGGGGCAGTGCTTTCGCTTAGTTTTACCGATGATATCATTGCAACGGGGGCAGCGGCAAAATCTTTTTTACACTTTTACGCTCAAGCAAGCAGCCATGAGCATTGGCACATCAACCCCAAAGAACATGGCATTTCTTCCATCAATCATTCAGGTTTTTTCCGTGAAGCCTGTAAACCGCTTTGGGAACGGATTGCAGAATGGCTGTTGAGACATTAAAGCAGTTCTTTTATCCTGAATTTATCCCCCAAATGCGGAATAGCGCTTCATTCCTCGCTTCCACAGCAACATTGCCGAACCATACATTATTCCTACCCAAATAACAGCACCGACAAGATACGGTAGCGCTTCCCGCGCAGGAATCATACCGACCATAAGTGACGCAGGTACATAGGCAATATACTGAAATGGTAGCAAATGCGAGATTGCCAGCGCACTTGACGGGAGGGTGTTCAAAGGAAGCATCTGCCCCGACAAAAACCATAAACTAATGTCTTTCACAACATGAAACGTCCACACTTCATCCAGCCAAAATGCCAAATACGACAGCATGAGCGCCAGCAGACTGTGAATGAGCATTCCGCAAAGAAGTATTGGCACAGCAAGAAGGCATCCTACTAATGATAAGGAAACGGAGGAATAGTACGCAAGCGGCATTCCGACAATAAGGGCAAAAACAACGGTGAGCTGTAAAGCTATGACGCGCTCGGCGCTCGAAGCAGAAATAATATACCAAAGATGAGAAATTGGCTTAACGAGATATTTATTAAGTTCTCCGGTACGAATTTCTTCTCCCGTTGCTCGTTCCATGCGCCCTTTGCGGCAAAGTGAAGCGGAAATAGTTGCACACGCGATATAACCCATCATTTGCGGAAGCGTCATTGCGGCGAGACTGTTTTGCCCCGAAGATTCATACACAGCATACCAAAGGTAGATATTCACCGCACCAGAAACAATCAGCCAGACAACGGTTTCAACCAAGAAATTTGTGCGATACTCCACAGCGTTGGATAATCCAGCGCGAAATACTCCCTTGTATGGTTTTAACCATTCTTGCCAGCGCTGTTGTACGGAAGTTTGCATTTGATAAAAATTCGTAACGAACAATCGTCTATTCTTCTAACTGCTTCAAAATTCCCGAGCGAACTTTTTTTGTGAGATTGATAAGAACGTCGTGTTCTTCAACCGACAATTCGTTCATGACCGACTCAACAGCACTGGTGTAACGTTTGTCAAGTTTATTGACAACGCGCCGTCCTTCTCTGGTTAATTCAATATGATAGCTTCGGCGGTCGCCTTCGACATTCGTTCTGACAAGAAGCCCCTGTTTTTCCAAGCGGTCAAGCAATCCTGTAATGTTAGATTTATCAACCAACAGTTTCCGGCTAAGGTCATTCTGCGTCATCGGCTTATTTGCTTCTTTGAGCAAAACTAAGATGTTGAACTGCGCTTCCGAAGCCAATTCGGGTTGAAAAATTTTCGCTGAAATTTTTTTGAGCATAAGCGATGTCCACCAAACGCTCATTAGCGCTTCGTGCGGTTTATCGTTCAAACGAATAGGAAGTTCGACCATGGTAAAAAGTGATTGAATCACACAAAAGAATTTACGCAGTCGTCAAGAAGCAAATGCAGCAAACAAAAGCAATGACAAGCGTTTCAAAGGTGCAATATACAGAAACTCGTTGAGTTCTCAACAGTGTTTTTCTCAACAGTTGTAGATAATTTTTTCGAGTATGTTGATTTTTCGTCTGTTAAGAATTACCTGCGGGCAGAGCAAAGCCCCACACTTTTTCGGAAGTGTGAGGCTTTGTTCAATAATTCATGCTTATATCCCTCCCATCACGCTGCTTTTATCACTTCACGCGCGATGACGATATGCTGCACTTCGCTTGTACCTTCGTAAATCTCCGTAATTTTCGCATCGCGCAAAAAGCGCTCCACGAGATATTCGCGTACGTAGCCGTATCCACCATGCACCTGAATTGCTTCCAAAGCCACTTCAACAGCAATTTTTGATGCAAACAATTTCGCTTCGGCAGCAGCTTTGATGATATTTTCGTGCCTGTCTTTCATCGTTGCGGCTTTCAAAATCAACAATCGTGCAGCTTCGATTTTAACCGACATTTCTGCGAGTTTGAACTGAATCGCCTGTAAATCCGCAATCGGGCGGTCAAATGCTTTGCGCTCTTTGGAATACTTCACAGCCGCTTCAAATGCACCTTGCGCAATACCCAGCGCTTGCGAAGCAATACCAATGCGACCGCCGTTGAGCACAGACATCGCAATATTAAAGCCGCGTCCCACTTCGCCCAAAACGTGCGTTGCGTGTGGTACTTTTACATTCGTAAAACTAAGCGAACACGTATCGCTGGAACGAATACCCATCTTATCTTCTTTTTTGCCGCGTTCAAAGCCTTCCATACCTTCTTCGACGATGAAACACGTAATCCCTTTATGGCGTTTTTCGCGGTCTGTCTGCGCAAAAACGAGATAGATACTGGAAGTTGTTCCATTCGTAATCCAATTTTTTGCACCGTTGATTACCCACGAACCATTTTGCTGTACAGCAAATGTCGCCTGCTGTGTAGCATCGGAGCCGGCTCCGGGTTCGCTGAGGCAAAATGCCCCGATTTTTTGACCTGTTGCAAGCGGACGCAAAAAGCGCTCTTTTTGCTCATCCGTTCCAAAGTTTTCCAGCGCCCAGCAGACAAGGGAATTATTCACAGACATTACTACACCGACGCTGGCATCCACTTTGGAAATTTCTTCCATAGCAATCACGTAGCTAACCGTATCTAAGCCGCTTCCACCCCATTCTTCAGACACCATCATGCCCATAAAACCGAGGTCGCCAAGTTGTTTGATAATCTCGTGTGGGAACTCTCCGGTAATATCGCGTTCAACTGCGGTGGGAGCAATAACATCTCGTGCAAATTCGCGGGCGGTGTTGCGAATCATTTCATGCGTTTCGGTAAATTGCAGCGCTGTCATAATCTTGAAAGAACAGGTGATGAAAGAATAATTAGTAGCAAAAAAAGCCGTAAAGCGTTGTTGTCAAAAAACATGCTTTAACAACGAGACTACGCAACGGTTGATACATCAACAAAATAGAAGTATTGCAAATATGCAAAAAATTTTGCATCCTGAAAACAATGAAACATCCTTTGTAAGAAAAAAATTCCTGCAATCTTTACACAAAAGCTATTGTGTTTTCGGTTTCTCATAAAAACTCAAAGCGACAGCATGAATAACACGCTGCCGCTTTGTTTATTGTCTGAGAGGCTGTTTGAAAACTCAGGATTTGGCTGTTTTTTGCCTTCATCCGCCATCGTTACGATGGCACCTTCTCCCGAAGGGAGAAGGAGGAAGAAACTTCATATTATCTTGCTTCCTCTCCCTCAGTGAGAGGATTGAGGTGAGGGTCTTCAGAGTTTTCAAACAGTCTCTGAAACAGTTTTTCTCAATACTTGCGATACTATGCAGAAGCCTCAAGCGAAGATTCTTGTTGTTCATTGACAGCAGCACGAGGTTTTATAACTTCGGCGAGCTCTTCACGGCGACGCACAATAGCGACAAAAAATCCTGCAACCATAAAAATTACTCCGCCCCAAACCAAATTGATAAACGGTTTGTACGAAAGTTCAATTGTAAACACCTCTCTTGGAACGGTCTGCGGCTTGCTCGTATCAGCGAATGCCAAGACTGCTTGCGATTTCGATAAATTTTCTTTGTTCGCCACAATACGCTGAAATGCTATAAAATACTTTGTTCCGGGAATGTTATAGGGTTCTTGCTTTTGAGCGGCGGCGTTTCCGGCAATACCTTCTTTTCCTTGGAACGTCGTATAAAGCGCTTGAACACTTGTGTCTGAGCCGTTTGCCGTGCGGTGAACAATCTCGATAATTGCTCCTAAACGCAGATTGTCAGGATTTGAGCCACTTTGCATCGCCGACATTGCTTGCGACATATCAAATTTCTTCAGCAGTACCGTATAAGTGCTGTCGAGCGGCATCGGTACAGGCGTTTCTTTATTGATGACGGCACTGGGCGCTTCGCCTTCGGTTTCAATTGCTTTCGGTGAAACATACATATCGCTTGTGAGCGTCCATTTGATGCCGGGTTCAAGAAATGCAGACTGGCGCTTATTAAAATCACTCCAGTACAAAACCGGAGCAACAACGTGTTCTTTGCCGTCTTTTTCTAATGCCACATAGTATTTATATTTTTCGCGGTCTTTGTAATCTTTTTCAACTTGCTCTCGCCCGACATACATGATTTTATAGCCCATAGCCTGCTTTGCCACACCTTGCGGCAAGGAAATATGCTCCGTTAAGGAATAGCGAGACGTAGCGACAATTCCCAAAAAGAGGAGGGCAATACCAAAATGCGAAATGAATGCACCGGAATGTTGCGGCTTGGCTCGAAGCAGGCGAGTCGCCATTTCTGTATTGGTAAAAAGTGCAAAGAAAGAACCCAATACCAACGCCAAATACGCCGGGTCATGCACACCAAAAGCAACCGTAATGCCGCTTGCGACGACTGCCAAGCCTAAAGGAATCATCAGTCCTTGGCGAAATTGCTGCGCGGTCGTAGAACGCCAACGAAGCAGTATTGATGCACCATTCACAAAAGCGACGATAATCACTAAAGGTAAGTGCATTTTGTTGTAATACGAAATATCAATCGCTACTTTCGGTTGTTTCAAGACCTCGCAGACGATGGGCCAACTTGTACCAATGGTAACAATGATTGCGCTTGCAAGTGTTAAAGCGGCTCCGATGGAAAGGGCAAATTCACGGGAAGTAGGATTAAAATTCGCTTTGGAAGCATTAATATCTTTCATTCGCAGGAATAAAATTCCAAAACCAAGCAAAGCAAAAACAACGATAAACATGAGCAGAAGTACATACGCGAAAAGACCGGGGTCAACGAAAGAATGTACCGATGTATCGCCCAGAATCCCGCTTCGCGTCAGGAATGTCGAATACAACACCATCAAAAATGTCAGAATTGCCAAAACAAGATTTGTCCGTACCAACCCGCGAGTTTTCTTTTGGGTGAGCATCGTGTGAACAAGCGCTACGGCAACGAGCCAAGGAATAAGCGAGGAATTTTCAACCGGGTCCCAACCCCAAAATCCACCCCAGCCCAACGTTTCATACGCCCAAAAACCGCCCAGCATAATACCGAAGCCAAGAACTGCTGTACCAAACAGCACCCAAGGCAAGGATACGCTAATCCAATTATGATAATCGCGCTTAAGTAATGCGCCCATTGCAAAAGCAAAAGGGACAGACATTGAAGCAAATCCTGTAAAAAGAATCGGCGGGTGAATCGTAATCCAAAGATTTTGCAACAGTGGATTCAACCCTTTACCATTTTGCGGCATAAAACCTTGAGCCACACCATCTTTGGCAAACGATTCCCACACAAAGGCAAAGGGGCTTTTTGCCACGAGCATAAGCGTCAGAAAGACAAGAATTAAGCCGTAAAACGCCATGACTTCACCTTCGTACTTGTGTTTGCGCACATACGGCAAAAGGCTCATACCAATAGCCGCCACAAGCACCGTCCAAAGGGTAAAGCTGCCTTCCTGTCCCGCATAGAACGTCGCAACGAGAAGCGGCTTAGACAGTTCTCTGGAAGAATGTCCCCACACGTAGGTATAACGGAAATCATGCGTGAGGATATTATAGAGCTGCACTGCCGAAACAAGCAACATTCCGGCGAAGATTGCCACAAAAAATATTCGCCCAATGCGACGAAACTCTTCCTGCCAATTTTCACCACGCCCGGAATAGAGCGAAAGGAAATATGCACCCGACGACACAAGCGACGAGGCAAAGAGGAGATTGACAAAATACTGGGAAAGATAACCGATAGTTTCCATAACGTGTGATGAAAAAAATAGAGAGTAGCCGCGCGTCTCGCCTGAATTCTATCGCAGGCAGCACGTTAAAATGTGGACTAGAAATATCATCTTATACCGCATGAACCGGAACAGCTTTAACCCGCACATCTACGCCGTATTCTGCTTTCATACCGTCCAAAAGCGGTGCAATAAACACCAACGCATGATTAGCCGTTTCAGTATCGGGGAATGTGTATTGCAATTCCATAGCACCTTGTTCCAATCCTTCATGAATCAGGAAAGAGTTCGGGAAATTGGTATGAATTTGCGTTTTCACATACTCCGAAGCCGCTGTACGCCTTGCAGCACGACTTTCTTGTTCTTGACGGTCGATATAGACAAAATTGAGCATTGAAGCAACTTCTTCGGGCAATTTCGGCAAGGAACCACGTGGAATCAGGAAGGCGCTGAGTGCTGAAAAATCAGCAAAGACGCGGTGTTGAGCGGTGGCTTTCATCAAATAATCGAACCCGCTTGAACCTCCTGTTCCGACTTTTGAGCCAATCATTCGCATTGCCATTTGTGCATGGCGATAGCGCCAAACCGAGAAGTTTTCATCAATTTCAATTAAGGCTTGCAAAAGACGAAAAGGCAAATGTAAAATCGGATATTCGCGGTAGAGCAAAATAAAAAGTGCTGCTTGCGAAGCCTTGAAAGAAAGGCGTTTCGAGCCGCTTTCACGCAAAGCATTATACGCTTCTTCACTGAAAAATGCTTGAAAACTTTTCTCGTTCATCGCCGTCTGCGTAAGCATATCACCGACTACTTGTGCCGACATAGCCGCATTTGCTTCAATCATTGCGCGGTCGTGGGCGAACATTTTTGCCACAGCCGCTTGATATTCCTGCCAAAACGAATACGACGGTTTTTGTATAAACGGCATTCGCTCTAGCCAAAGTTCCACAAGCGAAAATAAGGATGGCTCTTTTTCTGCATTGTTAATCCGTTCTTTGTCGCCTTCGGAAAGCGGAAGGTGCGTCAATACACGATTTTGGCGGTTTAATCCTAACTTGATTTCGACTAAACGAAATTGTACCGACTGAAAACCACTCGCAGGATAGAGGACATCTCGAAAGTCCAGAAAATCCATCGGAGTCATCGTTTCAAGCACATCAATTTGCTGAAAAAGTATCGGACCGATTGCACCAATACGCTCCAATCGGTGCAGCGCCGTTGCCACGTCATGCTCCGGTACCGGATTTTGCGAGAAGAGCGCGAGAATTGCGTCAAGTTCGTGAATGATTTGTTTGAACCAGAGTTCATAGGTTTGATGCGTGATGATAAAAAGCATTTCATCATGCGCAGCCGGATGAGACGCATTCAATTCGCCGGAGCGTGGTTTTTGCGCATCTAAAATTGTCGGCAGATGTAGATAATCCCCGTAATAAAGCGGCTTATATGGTGTTTCCATTGAGATTTATGCCTAACAACATATGTTTGTATCGATCAATGTTAATTGACTATCTATCAAATTTGGAAGTTTTCAATTGAGTGCATTAAATGATCTTTTGATTCATTCAAATCGCTTGCCCCTTGCGCTGTGGCAGCGGTAAGTTCGGCAGATTGCCGCGTAACACTTTTAATATCGTCCACAATCACGTGCATATTGTTACTACGCTCAGTTAAACTACGACTTAATCCTGCAAGGGCATTGATACTTTCTGCCACAGCTGCTGTCCGTGTGATAATACGTTCCAGCGCCTCTGATGCCTTTGCGGCAGCAAGTTTGCCTTGTTCGACATTTTCCACACTGGCTTGCATTGTTTTGACAACTTGCTTGGTATCGTTTTGAATGCGGGTGATGGTGGTAGCAATTTCTTTTGTGGCAGTCTGCGTACGTTCGGCAAGTTTCCGTACTTCATCGGCAACAACCGCAAACCCCCGCCCTTGCTCGCCGGCACGGGCAGCTTCGATTGCGGCGTTCAGCGCAAGAAGATTTGTTTGGTCAGCAATTTCGGCAATAACACGAATAATTGCACCAATTTGCTTGCCGCTTTCGCCCAGAGCTTCCACAGTTTTCACCGATTCGCCGACAACTTCGCTAATGGCATTCATACCATCAATAGCTTCACGGACGACTAAACCGCCACGTTGAGCGTCGATACTGGCTTCAGTAGATTCTTGTGCAGCACTCATCGCGCGCGAAGAACTTTCCTCAATCACGCGCACCATATCACCAATTTCTTCTGAAATACGTTGTACCTGCATCATTTGATTTTGTGCGCCGTCTGCCATAGAAGCCGAATGAGAACTGATGTCGGCGCTAATATTTGCCACAGCATGTGCAGCATCAATAACGTCTTCAATAAGTTGCCCGATGTTTGCCGAAGCATTGTTAAAACCGATAGAAATTTTGTTCATTACATCATCTTTTTCGCTACCGACAGGCAATTGTACAGCAATATCACCATTAGCTAAACGCTCCATTGCACTCAAAATCCGAATAGCAGAATTTTGAAGATGTTCTTGCTGTTCTTGTAGAGCATGACGCGCTTCTTCGGCTTTTTTTGCCATTTCTTCCGCACGGGAAGTTTTTTCGATAAAATTGATTGCTCGTTTGATGTTTTGCACCATTCCATTAAATGCCTCTGATAACAAGCCAACTTCATCAGAGGTAGTAATTTTCACACTTGCCTCAAAGTTCCCGCCTGCTACCTGTTCGGCAGCACGAGAAAGATTTTTCAGCGGACGAACAATACGCGCACTGACAAATAGAATAACGACTCCACCAATCACCAAGATACCAATGCCAATACCAATTGCGATCATCCGACTTTCGGCAGCATCATTCGTTAAATCTGCAAGACTAATACCTACAACAACTTTCCCACTTGCCGTTCCTTGGTACACCACCTGTTCAACATAGAGTGCTACTCCACCCCGTTCCCGTACTTGCTTATCAGAAGATTCAATCGCAGATTTGATTTCACTTTCAAGAATTTGGAATGTATTATCGGGTTTGTACGATGCTACTTCTTGTCCGCTAGCATTAAACACAGCGGCAAATTTCACACCCGTTAGCGTTGGAAGGACTTCTAGTGTTGTTTTTACTGCGGTAACATCCTCAAATGCAAGTCCAGTTGAAGCATTATAGGCAATCATTTGCGCCGTGACGCGAACCTTCTCCTGTAAATATTTCGTCATTTGTGCTTTTTGCCTATCGGGAAAAAAAAGTGCGACAAATGCTCCGATTATTAGCAGAAGCAGCAAAACGACAGACGCTAATTTTTGCTGAATGCCAAAACGTGGTTGCTGTGCCATAGTACCAGAAAAAATAATGGTTTGGTGAGCATTATACATCCCGAATGTCACCAAAAAAACTCAAGAAGTGTGTAAAACAGCGCCCACAGCGTTATGGAGAGGATTCGGTGAATACATACACAAATTTCTCACAATATAACACCCGAACAAGCTGCTTGCGTTTCTACACAGGCTACGGTATTTTACAAAGAATCAATATGTTATTTCGTCGTATCTGCCGATTATCGTGGCAATTATCAAATCGTTTGAGACCGAAGACTCTTGTGCAAATACGGTTTATCCGCTACGAATTTGCATAATTTTAGCGACAAAACCTTGCTTTACTCGTAATTTTTTTGCCTACAAGATTCCTTCGTTCTTCTGTATAGCAAGTAATTGAGCAGTTTTTTGTGGCTGATTTTCTCTTTGAGTTCAAACTCTTTGAGTTCAAACCCACCTTCAAGAATTATCGTGACTGCCCGAGCCTTCTTAGGTTCAAGCTATCGGACTGGAGTTATTCCTCTTCGTCATTTGGGGTGTTTTCGACAATTTCGAGTAATCCCGGCATAACAAAGATAGATACTTGTTTCCGTTTGATATTGACGTGCTTCACAATATCATCAATGACCGGAATCGGCAATTCCTTTCCATTGTAATCTACCACCCAAATCTCATTGGCAGCCGTTTCCCAGATTTCTTTGATGATCCCAAGCACATCTCCTGTTTCACGATTGATGACACTTGAACCAATGATTTCATCATCAAAATACTGCGTTTGCGTCGCCGCCCGTAAAACCTCTTCTTCAACAAAAACGCCCATTTCTTTCAATGTAGCTGCCATTTCGGGTGTGTTTACGCCCTGTAACGCCAGAATATAGCGCCCAGAACCACCCTGCTGGGAATGGCGAACAATGTAGCGCTTGACGAAACCCGCCGAATAGCCAATGTGCAATTCCGTTCCAACTGTAAAGCCTTGAAAGTAGGCAATACAGTCGCCCAGTACAACCTGACCTTCAACTCCATGCGAGCGAATAACACGACCGGCATAACGTAATGACATAAAACAACCGATATTAAATTCAAAAAATACAAAAAGACACTAGCGTAAATATTTGTTGGGGAAGCGAAAAAAAAAACGCAAATTAGATGTTGAAACATTTAATGGTACAACATCTTTTTTCTATATTTTTTTCATATACTTTCCTGACAACTATGCCGAGTATTGAGCAAGAAATAATGCAAACAAAATTCCGCAATGAACGCCATAAAGCGATTATTAACGTTGTGTACACCGGGAATTGGCTCACAGCACAGCATACGAAATTTCTCAAAAAATTTGATTTAACCGAACAGCAATTTAACATTCTACGAATTTTGCGGGGACAACGCCCTAAGCCATCTTCTATCAATCTTTTGCGAGAACGGATGTTAGATAAAATGAGCGATGTCTCGCGTTTGGTCGAACGCCTACGCAAGCAAGGCTTAGTCGAGCGTAAAATATCCGCAAAAGATCGCCGAGCAGTCGAAGTCGTCATTACCAAAGAAGGTCTGTTAGTGCTTACCAAAATTGACCGTAAAGCACACGAAATTGATGCAACGGCAGCAACCCTTACAGACGAGGAATTACAAATACTAAACAGCTTACTAGATAAATTACGTGGATAAACAGAAAGATTTATACAACAAGATTTTTACGCTTCGACGTTTTTTTTCGCTTGAAATATTCTTCCGGTAAACGCGCGAATTCCCGCAAGGCATCTGCAGCAATCCACCGCGCACTGGATGTACCTTGCTCCCTTATACGCTCTGCACAAGCAATCGCCTGCCGGTACAAATACTCATTCCGTTTACCGATTTGCCGCAATGACCAATTCACTGCTTTTTTCACAAAATTCCGCCCGTCAAAGGCATATTGTTCCAAAAGTGGTAAAAAGTCTTCAAAAGCAGCATTCGCAGCTTTTTTGTCATGCACTGCAAATCCGGCAATCATCACAATCCCTACACGCCGCACAAACTCAGACTCCTCTGCACACCATGATTTCATGCGCTTTTGAGCATAATCATTTTTGATGAGAAGATTACTACATAATTGGTCGCAAACATCCCATGAACGAACATCGTGCACCCATCGTTCTATTTGCTCCGGCTCCATTACTTTCGGGTTTTCTATCAAAATAGCCAATAACTGTGCTTCATGGAAGCCCGTCTCCCATAGCGCCTTTGCCAATTCATGCAGTTCTGTGCCGGATTGCTTTTTTGTTTCGCGCTTCATTTCTCGTGCAAACCCACGCAAAACAGGCATAGAAATCCCCAAGGCGTGTTCGACGTTGATACCGAACCGTTCCATGCCACGCCGATTGTCTTCGTTTGCAAGAGCGTGAAGGCTTTCGAGGACGCTTTGGATTGTCAATTCAAGAGAGTGCATAATCACAATGCTATTCTTTGGTATTCGTCGAAAATGTGTTCAAAAGCCTTCAACGGAACACAGTGTTTAAGGAATAAGGCTTCAGAACGCGCCAATAAATTCTACTCGCGCCATACGATACGGTAAAACGGCTCCAGGCAAATGACCAAATAAATCCCGCAATTGTACTTCAAAAGTAAAACCACGCCCTGTGCTTACTCGCACAGCAGTATTGAGCAAACCGCCTCGGAGTCGGGTACGTGGGTCGTCTAAAGTGGGATTATATTCAAGCACCACGGTCACAACACTACCAATCGTTTTTTCAAGCCCAACGAAAGCATTAGGAAAACGCTCAGAGAGTATGGGATCAAAAGAATAATTAACACCGGCATGAACAGCTAACGCACCAAGAAAAGAAAAATTTTTGCTGGCAGCAACAAAAAGCCCCGGTGAATGGGTGAGAAAGCGTCCTCCACCATATTCCCCGCGCCCCTGGGAACTAAATCCAGCCGTAATTGCCGGCACGGTAAGTGTCTCATCCACCGCACGAAACCGAGCATGAAATCCGGGTAAGCCTTGAAAAACAATGTTACCATTGCCCAAAAAACCCGAACCGCTATAACTAATACCAACGTGAAAATTCGTAAACGGCGAGACAGTAAATTCCGCCATTACACCACTATTCCCGAACGCGAAGCCATCAACAGCAAAGCGCCCACGTTGTAACACGCCAGCCGTCGGCATATCTACAATATACCGCGATTCAATCGCTGCTTGTTCACCGGCGCTCGATTGCGCAAGCAGGCTCCCTATGCCAAGACCAGACAGCAAAATGGCTGCCAAGCAAGATTGCATCAGCACTTCGAGCTTTTGTGTATAACATAAAAAAAAATGACGGATACTCATAATCCATTCCAATAATAACGGTTATGTATTGGGTGCAGAGGAATTACCCTTCGTATTATCTTTCGGGGATTCATCAGACTTGCCTTTGGGCTGCGGTTTACCGCGAAAATCACCACTGCGTCTGGAATCACCGCCTCGTTTAAAATCACCACCTTTGAAACCACCTTCGCGTTTGTCATTGCCGTAGCGCCCTGATGAGCGTTTATCATCAAAACGCTTTTCACCTTGACGTTTATCATCAAAACGCTTTTCACCGTCGCGTTTGAAGTCGGGTTTACGGTCAAATTTTCCTTCGCGCTTGAAGCCGCCTTCACGCTTAAAATTACCCTTGGCAAATGGTTTACGGTCATCACGTGCCGGAGAAGCGGCAAAAGATTGCCCGCCTTTTGCACCTTCAAAACAAAAGACAAATTCACCTTTAAAGCGCGAGACGACAAATTTTGTGTACAGTTCGCTAACCGTTCCATAGTGATGGGTTTCAGAATCCATCGTCAGATTACAGCCGAGATATGCTCTGCGCTGAGGCATAATTTGTCGGGCGGCTTCTAAAAGCGGTACAAGACGATATGGCGTTTCTAACAAAACGACCGTACGGGCTTCTTGTGCAAGCCGCTTGAGTTCTTGCAAGCGTTCTGATGGTTCCCGACTAACAAATCCCGCAAAGACAAACGAATCCATCGACAGACCGCTTGTCGTAAGCGCAGTCATAATACTTGTAACGCCCGGAATGGCACGAACAGTAATACCTGCATCAATTGCCCGACGAACCAACTGCGTTCCGGGGTCAGCCAACAGCGGTGTTCCGGCGTCAGAAACCAATGCAAGTATCTTTCCATTTTTCAGTAATTGCAACAAGCGATTCGTTTGCTCATTTTCATTATGTTCATTCAGTTCTTCCAATTTTTTGGTAATTCGATTGTCATGCAATAACCGAGCAACTGTTTTGCCTTCTTCTCCAACAACAATATCGGATTGTTTCAGTATTTTCAGCGCACGAAGCGTAATATCGTCGTTATTACCAATAGGAGTAGAAACCACGAACAGTGTACCATATTTTGTGTTGGAGGTATTTGTCGTAGGGGTGGGAACAATAGACGCAGCAGTAAAATCGGGCGAAGGCATTGCGAAATCGCTTACACGTGTTTCGTAATGCTGGGTGGTAGTTTCGGCGTTTATACTGACAGTGTCAGATTCCTGAGAAAGAGAGAATTGTTGTTCTTCCGATAGTTCAGGAAGCGTAGGATGTGTATTCATAAGACGGAATTAGTCAAAAATAAAAAGCGGTTTTGAACAACGATGTGTCATTCAAAACCGCAAATTTACGGAAATCTTTCTCATTCTCAGAATGGTAAATCTTCATCCGGCGGAGCATCGCTAAAGCCATTCGATTCATTGCTCAATGCTGAAGCGAAACTGGTACCATGCGATTCCTGCATCATTTCCTCAAGGTTTTTGCGCCCATCAAGCAGCAAAATATTATCCGCAACAATTTCGGTTACGTACCGTTTTTCACCATTTTTCTCGTAGGAGCGCGTTTGAATCTTACCTTCTACCAGCAACCGTGAACCTTTCTTCACAATTTCCTGAATAATTTCTGCCAGTTTGCGCCATGCAACAACATTGTGCCAGTCCGTTCGTTCTTGAGGCGCACCATCTTTGTCTTTCCACATTTCCGAAGTTGCAAGAGAAAATGTTGCAACGGGAACACCGCTTGTTGTATAGCGGATGTCGGGGTCTTTGCCTACGTTACCGATAAGCACGACGCGATTAAATCCTCTGGACATAAAAAACCTCTATTTCAAATTACAATGATGAACTTTATTCTCATTACCTGTTTTCGTAATTTGCAGAAACTAAAACTACAAAAAAAATGATGATAAAAAAGGTCAATAAAATAGTACCTCTTCCTTTTAATGTAGCATTTATACCGTTACAGTTCTGTGCGAGATTATCTTATACCTGTCTGCGCAGACAGGTGTTGAATGAAGCACTTAATCTGTGATACGCTTAAAATCTAGCTTTTATAGCACAGCATTCTTGTCTGTGATTCAAATCTTTAATGTCTAGATATTTAGCGTGATGAATCTGCATAATAAAATGACTTGGTGTGCTTACTCACAAAACGCCTTCTCTACTTTTCTCTATGGTTTTTCCAATACTTTCTCAAGCCGAACATCAACGTATTCGATTACTTCAGAAACGCTCAGAACGAGAATCTCAACAGCTTTGCGTTATTGAAGGAGAACATCTTTGCGGAGAATATATTCAGCTTGTCCAACAAAAGCGCCTTGCAAAGCCACGTATCGTCGTGGTACAAGAAAACTTATCATTGTCTGACGCACAAAGACTCAGGATACAGGAACTTGCTCAAACATTTTTGATGCAAGGTACAAGTATTTATCAGACATCCGAGCATAAGTTTCACTTGCTTGCCGATGTACGGACACCGCAAGGAATCCTTGCCGTCATCGACGTTCCCTCGTTGAGGATACAGACGGATAGACCAATGATTATATTGGATGGTATCGCAGACCCGGGAAATGTTGGTACAATTATTCGCACAGCAGAATGGTTTGGAATTACCAACATCCTCTTAGGTGAGGGCTGTGCAGACAAACTTCACCCCAAAACCCTTCGAGCTACAATGGGAGCAATCTTTCGCTGTGCTGTCCAATCAACACCTCAACTTGCTGAAACCCTTCAGAGCAATTTTTCTCATTATCGTCTGTATGGCGCGTCATTACAAGGCAAGACAGAACTTGACACAGTAGATTGGTCTAAAAATTGGTCTCAACCGTGTGGCATTGTGATGGGCAGCGAAGCGCATGGTATCTCAGCAGGTGTGGAGAAAATCTTAGATCAAACATTTCGCATCAAACGCGGGGCAATGTCAAACGCAGAGTCACTTAATGTAGCAGTAGCTGCGGGTATTATTTTGCATCATTATTCTATTCGCCAATCAATATGAACCATGAAATGTAGATGGTTGTTACCGAAATTATTGTAGTGCAAAACCAATCCATCTTTACCGAGAATTCGTATAGTATAAGAAACGGTCACATTCCAATGATTGTGAATGTATGATTATGTTCCATTTTTTGCTCCAACACTATGCTCTTGCAATCTGTTTGCTGCATCGGCGCATTTGCCCTGCTTACTTCATTGACAGCTTTTGCTGCTTACAGCGATAATACGAATTTTACGGCGCTGCTTACAGAACATGTAAAAGATGGACGTGTTAACTACAAAGCCATCAAACAAGATAAACGCCTCACAAACTATCTTGAACAACTGAGCAAGACCGACCCCAAAACACTTTCCGGCAAAGAAGAACTAGCTTTTTGGCTGAACGTGTACAACGCATTTACGCTTAAAATTATGTGCGATAATTATCCTCTCAAAAGCATTACCGACTTGAATAGTCCCGGCGGTGCAGGTGGTTTAGTCATTGCTACTGTTCTCAAAGGTACTATTTGGGATAAACCGCTTGTCGAAATTCATGGTAAAAAATACACGCTCAACGGTATTGAAAATGATATTATTCGTCCCAAAGGAGATCCGCGCGTACACTTTGCTATGGTATGTGCCGCAAAAAGTTGCCCGCCACTACGCAACGAAGCATACGAGGCTTCCAAACTCAACGAGCAACTCGAAGACCAAGGACGAGATTTTCTTGCTCAGGTAAAGAAAAACAACTTTGATTTTGCTAAAAAATCCTGCAACATCTCGAATATTTTTACTTGGTTCAAAGGTGATTTTGAAAAAACAGGCAAATCTGTGTTGCAGTACATTGCCCGTTTTTTACCCAAAGAACAAGGCGATATGCTTCTTGCCAATGCAAACTCTTTTGCCGTAAATTATACCGAATACGATTGGAGTATTAACGAATAATTCTTTCAAATGGCGCAAACATCTATCACCGTTTCGGTTATTATTCCAACTCTCAACGAAGCCCTTCGTGTAGAAGCACTTGCGGCTTCTGTTTGTACATTGCCCGAAGCAGAATGTATATTTGCCGATGGCGGCAGTACAGACGGTACACAGACACGTTTACAATATCTTTCGGAACAATACACCAATTGCCGATGGGTGTCAGCACCACGCGGTCGCGGTATTCAGATGAACATTGGAGCAAATCTTGCTCAAGGCTCATGGTTGCTCTTTCTTCATGCCGATACCGATTTACCGGAATCCTCTTACCTATCACTGTTAAGCAATATCACCAACAGACCAAAACTATACGCACATTATCCGCCGAATTTACCGTGTAGCCTGGCAGCAAAACCTTTACCCACTAATTGCATAGCCGGTGCCTTTACATTCCGCATCAAGCATCAGCGCAGAATCTATCGTTACTTGGAATGGTACGTCAAGCAACGATGCCGTTTTCTCAAATTGCCTTTTGGCGACCAGGCTATTTTTGTAAAACGCAGCACATTTAACGATTTGGGCGGATACAAAGAAGATTTTCCACTGATGGAAGATGTAGATTTTGTACAGCGCGTCAATAAACGAGAAGGTTTTCAAATCTTAGAAGCACCTGTGTACACGTCCGCTCGACGCTACGAACATGAAGGCTATTGGAAACGCGCTACGGGGAACATCGCTTTGCAATTATTATACCGATTGGGAGTTCATCCCAAACGCCTTGCCTCATGGTATTACAAATAATGGATTTTTTATCATCTTGACAATCCGCTCCAATCTATTTTTCGTACAGTCATAAAAAAACTGAATGATGTTGCAGATTTTTTCCAGCAGACATAAACTTTGCAACCAGAATTGTTCATAAATCAATGCAGTGGCACAGTGCGACGTATCTCGCCTTGTCATCATTCCCGTCACTCACCACATCCGCGTAATACGTATGAATACGACATCAATACTGCCTATCGTTGAAGTCAACGGAAAACCCGTTCCATCAGCAAAAGAATGTGTCATGAAAACGTGGCAACACATTTCACCGCATTTACGCACACCAAATCAATCGTTAGGGCAAGTGCGCTCTATGGGCTGTGTCTCGCTTGAAATTACGCAACGTTGTAATTTGGACTGTACACTGTGCTATCTCAGCGAAATGAGCGAAAAAACCCTTGATGTACCAATGGAAGAGTTGAAGCGGCGTGCAGGAGAAATTTTACTTCATTACGGTCCCGGAACAGGAGTACAAATTAGCGGAGGCGATCCAACTTTACGGAAAGAATCAGAACTTATCGAAATCGTGAAATATGTGGCTGATTTAGGAATGGAGCCTGCTTTACTTACTAACGGCATTAAAGCATCACGCGAACTTATCAAAAAACTTGTTGATGTGGGCTTGAAAGACATTGCGATTCATGTGGATATGACTCAGCGCCTCCGCAAGGCGGATAAAACCTATTATCAATCAGAAGAAGAATTAAACGAAAAACGACTTGAATATATTGAGCGAGTGCGCGGCTTAGGCGTGGCAATGATTTTCAACACCACATTGTTTCCGGGAAATTTCCATGAACTGCCGATGCTCGTGAATTTTTTCAAAGACCACGCTGACGTTGTTGGAATGGCAAGTTTTCAACTTGGCGCAGATACAGGACGGGGTGAGCACCGTGGGCGAGATGAAGATGCTATCGAACCCCGCAATATCATCGAAATTATCAATACTTCATTACAAAAAACGGGTAGTCTCGGTAGTCGCATCAATTTTGACGTTATTGACATCGGGCATCCGTCTTGTAACCGCATTGGCTACGGCTTCGTCTCAAATAAGCGTGTGTACGACATGTGGTGGGACCCAACGGCGATTCCGAAGTTTAATAAGAAGTTTCAAGGTTTACAACTTGACAGAGGCAAGCCCAAAGAAGCAGTAATGAAAATTATCGGTCACGTTCTCAAACACCCAAGTATAATTTTTGAAGGCTTTCGATTTATCGGTCGTCATGTATGGCGCATGAAATCTGACCTTCTGGCAAGTCGCTTGAAGGTCTATAAAATTTCCTACTTCATTCATAATTTCATGCATGCCGATGCGCTTGATGCAGAGCGAATTCACAACTGCTCGTTTATGGTGATGACTCCCAATGGTCCAATGTCCATGTGCGAACATAATGCACGCCGCGACGATTACATTACTCAAGAAGTCACCTACAAAGCCGCAGACGGCACAGAAAAACAATTTCATCCTGTCCGCGAAAATCAACGCGAGTTCTGGGAACGACGCAAAAAAGAAAAATCAGCGCTGAGTGTAGAGTAATACGTTTGACGGAAACAAATCATTTCACACTTAACAGATTTAGGCCTCAACACTTAGTATTAAAAGCTCAACACTAAAAAATCAACACTTAACACTTCTCATTTAACACTTTTTGGAGAATTTATGAACTACTACGAATCCAAAGATCTCGCCCGTTTTGCTGAAGTTGGCAAATTCCGCAAAGAACTTATGGACAAATTTTTTGATTACTACGGCGAGGCAACCGGTACAGACGGCGCACTCACAAAGCGCGAAAAAGCCTTGATTGGGCTTGCCATTGCGCATTTCAAACAATGCCCATACTGTATTGAAGCCTATACGACGCAATGTCTTGAAAACGGTGCAAATCCTGACCAAATGACCGAAGCAGTTCATGTAGCGAGTTCCCTTGCGGCAGGAATGATTTTGGTTCATGGTGTTCAGATGCAAAATGTCCTCATGAAACACGATGCCATGTGAACAATAAAACCAATCACACTATGGAAATAACAATGACGGAAACCCAAACGGAATACAGCTTTGAAGCGGCTCTGAATAAACATCATCTTTTTTTGAAGCCACTTTCGTTGGAAACCCTACAAATCAACATCACCAAACTTTGTAATCAAGCCTGTTTACACTGCCATGTTGATTCTTCGCCAAAGCGTACCGAGCAAATGGACGAGCGCACCATTACTCGTGTTTTGGCAATTCTTGCCGCACACGATGAAATCAAAAAACTGGATATTACCGGAGGCGCACCGGAGCTAAATCCCTACTTTGATTTCGTCGTCAAAGAAGCACGAAAACTTGGTAAACACGTGATGGTACGGCATAACCTTACTGTACAATTCGACGGAAACCCACAAACAGGCGAAAGTAAAGAGTATTTGCCGGAATTTTTCGCCGAGCATCGGGTAGAAGTGATTTCGTCATTACCATATTATCAAGAATTTTACACCGATAAGCAACGCGGTTTGGGGGTTTTCAAAAAAAGTATTGATGCAATGCGGCGTTTGAACGATGTCGGCTATGGCAAACCCGATTCTGACCTCATGTTTAATCTGGTCTATAATCCCGTTGGCGCATTCCTTCCTGCGGCGCAAGCAAATTTGGAAGCAGATTACAAGCGAGAACTACAGGAAAAATTTGGATTAACGTTCAACAATCTTTTCACGATTACCAATATGCCCATTCATCGTTTTGCCGAATCACTGAAAAGGCGCGGCGGCTATGAAGAGTACATGGAAAAGCTAGTCAATGCGTTCAACCCTGCTGCTGCCGAAGGCGTGATGTGTCGAAGCCTCATCAGTGTTGGTTTTGATGGACGCTTGTATGATTGTGATTTTAACCAAATGCTGGAAATGCAGGTAAAAACAGGCGTAAATGGCTCTTCACGCACCCGAACAATTTTCGATTTTGACGCACCTGACCTTTTGCAGCGTAACATTTTGTTTGATGCTCACTGTTACGGATGCACTGCCGGAGCGGGTTCGAGCTGTGGCGGAACAACAGCATAATCACTTGTTGCTTGTGCATTAGTCATTGGCGTATGTGAGGATTTATCGTAATTTGCTTTTTTACTTTTTCTCACATCCATACTACTGTATTATGCTCAAAAAAATCCTCAAAATTGTTGGCGCACTGGTTGCTGTCATTGTCGTATTGTTCGGAGTAATGTTCGCGCTTGTCCAAGCGAAAGTGGATATTTCGCCTTTTTTCAAGGCTATCAGTGAAAAGGATAAATCCACACGGACAAGTCCGGGTGCGGTTGTTAATGCCACCATTGGTACAACCAATCTCAGTATTGATTACAGCCAACCCGCAAAAAATGGTCGTGAAGTTTTTGGTAAACTTGTTCCTTACAATGAAACTTGGCGTACAGGCGCAAACGAAGCAACAGAAATCAGTCTTGACAAAGATGTTCAAGTGGCAGGACAAAGCCTCAAAGCAGGTCGGTATCAGATTTTCACCATTCCCCGCCCTGATAAGTGGACTATTATTTTTAACAGCAAACTTGGTCAGTGGGGCGCGTTTTTCCATGATGAAAAAAGCGATGTTTTACGTGTTGAAGTTCCCGCAGGTAGTAGCGACACTATATTTGAGCGCATGACTATTTCTTTTGAAACCACACCACCACAAACAGGTTTTACCATAGCATGGGACAGAACCAAAGTGTTTGTACCCGTTGTGGCGCAATAAGTTGTGATACGTGGCGCAATAAGTTGTGATACAATAAGTTGTGGTAAATAATTTGTCTTAATGTTTTGCAGGTGTTTTTTGAATAAACACGACAACTCCCGAGTTGCTGACGAAGAAAAAGCTCTTATGCGCCGTATTGTTCATGGCGACGAAGGAGCTTTTGAAGCACTCTACGACCGCTATTCTCGGCTGTTGTACAGTATTTTATTATCCGTTGTTTCATCACCGTACACATTTAGTTGAAGAAAGTTCTTTGAAAGTTCAAGAATCC